>Ga0316230_1000062_pt1 | contig 176665 bp, 139 predicted proteins | sample TBH18025metaG_FD_206004 | JGI IMG/M metagenome (GOLD analysis project Ga0316230, IMG submission 206004) | Freshwater microbial communities from Trout Bog Lake, Wisconsin, USA - TBH18025 | ecosystem: Environmental > Aquatic > Freshwater > Lake > Hypolimnion/Profundal zone | place: USA... | reverse complement strand
TATCATCTAAGTGCCTTTATTTAAGGCTCTAAGATACGAAAAAAGCAGTAAAATACAAAGTTTTGAACCTGTACTTTACTGCTTTAAGTGTAATAATTATGTCAGAAGGACTTTTTCAGTGCCCTCCCGATTTCCCGGCTCTTTTTTTGTATCGTAAATGGTTGTGAAAACTGAAAAATCAGGTATTCATCGCACCGCAAACATTGATAACCTGTCCGGAGACATATGATGCAAGGTCTGAGGCGAGGAATAAAGCGACTTTAGCGACCTCCTCAGGCAAACCGCCACGCTTCATAGGAATGGTGGCTTCCCATTGTTTGCGGGCATCCTCCGGAATCTTGGCCGTCATTTCGGTAATGATAAAACCGGGTGCTATGGCATTGGATCGTATCCCTCGTGAGCCAAGTTCTTTGGCAATTGATTTGGTAAATCCGATAATACCGGCTTTAGATGCGGAATAGTTCGATTGTCCGCCATTTCCACTTACTCCAACAACAGAACTCATATTAACGATCGATCCGCTTCGTTGTTTAAGCATACCTGCCTGAACAGCCTTTGTGAAATTAAATACCGATTTCAGGTTTACAGTAATCACCGCATCCCACTGCTCCTCTGTCATTCGCATCAGCAAGGTATCTTTGGTTATTCCGGCATTGTTGATCAGAATATCAACTGATCCGAAGTCTGCAGTAATCTGGTTTACAATATTCTGCGTTTGGTCAAATTTTGATGCATCTGATGAATAAGCCTTCGCTTTTACACCCATCGCCTGAAGCTCCGCTTCTGTTGCCTTGGCGATGTCGTCGTAAAAAAGATCGGTAAAGGCAATATTACACCCCTCTTCTGCAAATTTTACAGCAATCGCTTTTCCAATACCACGGGAAGCACCCGTAATAATAGCTGTTTTCCCCTCTAAAAGTCCCATTGTCATATAGTTTATTTAAAATGTCCGTTGGAATAACCATGTTCAAAATGATTATCATTTTCGGTTAATGATCAGTGCGCAAAAATACAAATCTTTCCCGATTAACAATTATCTTTACCTTTGTCCCCAAAGAATATCCAAATCCCTCCCACCAAAATCAAGTTAAATTCAGGAACATCCCTTTAATTGCATGGTCAGAACCATGGGTGTGCTGAAAATAAACTGATCACTCTCCCTATTTGGCAGTTTTGCATTTTCTGAAACTTCAAATTGGCTGCCGTGAAATTTGGTCAATTTTCCTTAGTCTGCTTAACAAGGTTGGATGGGAATAATGAAAAAATACATATAGCGGATGAGGAGTTAAATTACTTAAATTACTGATGGACAATTTTTTCAAAGCAGAGCTAAGAAATTCGCCTCCATACTCCTCTGCGGCAAAACGGTCAGCCTGATATTCGTTCATTCTGGATAACCCATTCATTCCCACTCCAAAGAGCAGGGAAAGTGGCGAATAAAGAATCCCAAATGAAATCATTGCTAAATGAAACCCTGGCACATCTGACCCAAGCACTTTGGCAAAGTCCGGATTATTGCTGACAAGCGAAAACACGTAAAGCATAAGTGCCGTTGAAAGCAGAGAAGTAATGAAGCCCAGATAAACATGATGCTTCTTATAATGTCCGGTCTCATGTGCTAAAACAGCAACTATTTCATTGGTATTCAAATTATTGATTAATGTATCGTACAATACGATCCTTTTCTTGCTTCCCAGTCCGGTGAAATAGGCATTTGCTTTTGTAGACCGTTTCGAACCATCGATCACAAATATGCTATCGAGCTGAAATCTCGCCTTACGGCAGAATGCCGTTATTGCATCTTTCAGATCGCCATCGGCCAGCGGGTTTTGTTTATTGAAAAGTGGTACAATGATGGTTGAATAAAACAATAACATAAAGACAGAAAAGAGTCCAATCACAAGCAGCGCATAAATCCAGAATAACTGGCCGGCAATGAGGTAGATCCAAACAATCAGACAGAGCATCAATCCGCCGATAATTGCTCCAATCAGCAGCCCCTTGAGCTGATCCATAATAAAGAGACGCCTGGTTGATTTGTTAAATCCAAATTTCTCCTCAATCCGGAAAGTGTCGTACCATTTAAATGGCAATCCAAATAGCTCACTCAGAACACCCAGAATTGCGAAGAAGATCAGGGTAACAACAATCGGATTACTCACATAATTTCTGACTATGCCGTCCAGCCACCCGAATCCCCCGGAGGCGAATGCGATTAAAAGAATTATAAATGACACCGATTCGCTCACCATGGCAAATCTGTGCTTTGATTTCTCATATTCCATCGACAGCCGGAATTTCTCTTGGTTGTAAATTCCCTCAAGTTCAACCGGGAGTTTTAAGGACCATTTGGTCGTATTCAAATAATCGAGCCAACGTTCAAGGATAAAATTGACGACCAAAATAAAAATGATGGCATAATAAAGATAAAAAACCATTTAAGGAATTGAATATAAGTTTAAAATACTGAATAAAAAAGCCATAAATCAAGGGTGACTCACATTCAGAAGTGAATTCAGACTCTCTGCTTTAAGCTTCCTTTGATATAGCGTTGCTACATAGGCTTTGGCAATTTTCCTTTTTTCACCGCTTTTAAGCAACTTTAAAGATTGATCAGACCAGAAACCGGCTTTGACAGTGTCACCAAGCATTTCCATTGCAACTGCATAATTCAGGGCTGCAACACCGGCAACTCTGGGTTGTGAACTTTTTGTATATTTTTCCCAGATATGGGCAGCTTCTGTCCATTTATTTTTCATTGCTAAAGACATCGCTCTTGCAAAATCAGGCTGATCCAGTGCAATTAAAATGCGTGACGATTCAGTCCAATGAGGAACGATCCGCTTGCTGTAATTTCTGGCAGCTATGCTACAGGCATTTGCAATAGCCTCTCTCCTACCAGGAAGATTAAACTTCTGATTATTCGGATTGGAGTTTTCATTCCATCTCACCACCTCAGAATAAGTAAAACGGTCAATCGGGCTATTATTTTGCGGAGTATAAACAGACCAAATTGCCGTTACTTTTACGTTTGCTTCCGGACTAATTTCGCCACCAGCAGAACCGGTATGCCGGCTGTAAAAAAAACTTAGCATCTCGAGTGAGATCACTGCATTTGTCTCACTTTCAACACATAAAGATTGAATAAATGAGGGTGAGAATGGCAATTCCTTCCCTCCGGAATGGGGTTTGACGGCATTGCAGGGATACACAAAAACCTCGTCAAACCGGCCCGATTCCAATAATTCTTTACGAAGACTCTCCAGACTTTTGGTAACTGTAATGCTGTCAATCAATAGATTATCCTCTTTCTTTACTTTTTTAAGCCGAAATTCAATATTTGAATATCCGGACAAAGTATCGACCGAAAACTTAAAGTTACGTGCGATCAGAGCCACTTTTCTGATTGTTGGAGGCAATAACACCTTTCCGGGTTCCATTTGGTCTATTGGAACACTTTGCGTGGTCATGCAGGAAGAAAGTATCAAACCCGCAATTAATATCCCCAGGTATCTGTAAGTACTTCTCATGATTGGATTATTTTTATAACCGTTTGAATATGGCATTTTGCTATCATACGTTCAAAAACAATGCCAGATTTCGGTTTTTAATACCTCTGTTTACTTTCCCGAAGTTTTGAGGTGCGATTGTAGTAAAGTGACCTGAGATATGTCTCAGCAGCCTGGGAATAGCTGGTTTTATACGATTTCAGACCCCATTCGATTGCCAGATCGAGATTGCCATTCATTTCAGCTGCCAGAGCAAGATTAAATTCGACCTGACTTCTTATCCGTTTTGATTTTACCGATGCAAATTTACTCCAGATTTCAGCGGTTTCCTCCCATTTATTTTCTTTCAGATAGGCTGTTGCAGCATCTATTTCCTTATTACCGGTAATAAAATAATAGCGCAGCTGATTCTGCCAATTCGGGGAGATATACGCGGCCATCTTCAAGCCGGAAGCGATTCCACCGCCGGTTAAAGCCTCCTTGGTCCGTGGCATTTGTTCGTACAGGTCCGGCAAAGAGTGGCTGCTTGCCTGCCAAAAAATAGAGTCCATCACCTGAAAGCGATAAGCTCCCGCATGATTGCCCGAACGATAAAGTCGCCACTGTGCATTATAACCAATATCGGTATTTGCACTATATACATTACCCGATGAACCATATTCGGGTTTAAAATAGTATTTAGTGGTCAGATGTTCCGCAAAACTTTCCAGACTTAAAACAGCATCTACATTATATTCCCTGCACATATTATTTATGGTGCTGGAATCCAGCGGATTGGTGATGACATTATCGTCATAACGCACAATATTTGGCTCTTTGGGAATGACCACATCAAATCTCCCCGAATTAAAAAGTGCCTGAGCTGCAACCCGGATCACGGTATCGGCAGCTGTACTGTCGCGAAAAACAGCCTCAAGTGACATCCTTCTGTTGATCAGTATTTTTTCGATAGAATCGGTTGGAATATTTGAAAATTGCATATTCATGCTTCTATTCACCACCACCAGACTCTGAATATCATCGGCAACGGGATATTCCGGTAACCCGGCCACCTGGATCTCAATGCTTTTCAGCGATGAACAGGAGAAAAATGAGACACATAAATATATAAATAACAATCCTTTAACAAAATCAGATAAGATCCTGCCAAAGGAATATTTCACTTTCACCCGCGGATATTCCATATTAATAATAATTCTACTTAATATTTTAACTGCAAATAACGTAATTTTTTAAGCATGAAAAATTAATATTGGTATATCAAGACGGAATAATAGCGCTTTTGTCACGCTCGGCATGAATAATGAAGTTATGAGATTCCGCTTATGAGCTGTAACTGAAATTAGATCAATTTCGTGTTCTGTTATAAAATTTTCAATTCCAACAGCCAGATTTTTATTGACAATGAGATTAAAATCCATGGTTACAAGGTCAACATCGCCGATATATTTTTCTTTAAAATGGGATAAATCATAGTTAATATATGGATTATCCATGGTATCGTCGATATGGACTATGCTAATATGGGTTTCAAGAGGCTTTGCAATTTTGATTAATTCCCGGATGGCTTTTCCATCGGATTTATCAAAATTGGTGGCATACATGACCCTTTTAAACATTGTTTTTTTGTAAATTGTATCTTCCGGAACAGCCAAAACCGGGATGCGTGATTTATTAATAAGATCAACGGTAAAACTCCCAAGCCAGTTTTCGGCTGATTCTTTTCCACGCACCCCCACAATGAGCAGGTCATATTTTCCTGCCACGGCAAAATCAAGAACAGCCTCTTCAGCAATACCTCCGATTAATTCAGTGTTGATGGAAATACCTGAAAGGTCTTGCTCTCTGGTATAGTTCTCCAGTTTTTTCCTGAAATCGTCCATCATCTCAGTGGCATCTGCAATGATTTCGTTGAGAGTTCCTGCAATATCGGTAGGAAATGAGTAAAAATGATCACTCGCCACCAGATCAGTCGCCGGATTAAAATAGATGTGAATTAGAGTGATCTCAGCCCCTTTTTGCTGTGCTAAATGGGCGGCATAACAGGCTGCATTAAGTGAGACTGGAGAGAAATTAATGGGAACAACTATTTTTTTTATAAAACTATTATCTGTCCCATCGGGTGTTCTGAACGGCTTTTCGGCCATATTTCCAATCAGCTCCAAAGCCTTTGAAGCATCTGTATCGCAAACCTGCAGCTGAATCTGCCCTTCCAGTTGAGAGGCTGCTTCAAGACTTATTCCGTGATCGAGCAGATAACTTTCAATACCTGCCATATTGAGCCATTCCTTCATCAAACTGGCCTGATTGATATGGTCCAATGTAGCCACCGTAATTAATTTATTTGCCATTTGTCAGATTTTTTTAAGGTTTAAATTCCTGCAGAGACCCTAAACTTTGAACAATAATTGCAAACGCTGATTAAGCCAGAACTTTACTATAAATATACAAAATCAAATTGAGAATTCAAAGATTAATCAATAATTAGCAAGCACATCGACCAAAAGAATCCAGAATTTATTAACCGTTTCAATGTTTATTTTTTCGTCCGGAGAATGAACACCTCGCATGGTAGGACCAAATGAAATCATATCAAGTTCAGGAAATTTTTCAAGAAAGAGTCCGCATTCCAGACCGGCATGAATTGATCTGACAACAGGCTCTACCTGAAAAAGTTTGATGTAGGAGGATCTGGTGACGCTCAGCAATTCCGAATTGGGGTTTGGAGCCCATCCGGGGTATCCTTCACCATGTATAATATCCGCTCCAATCAATTGAAATACAGACTCTACCATGAACGCAGCATCCCATTTTCCACTTTCGAGGTCGCTGCGCTGACTTGTAGTGATTTGAATCAGGTTTCCTGATTTTATCTTTACCGAAGCCAGATTAGTCGAGGTTTCGACAAGTCCTGGCATTCTGGTGCTCATGGTTAAAACCCCATGTGGACAACCATATAATGCGTTGACCAATTTGGTCTGGGTTAACCGGTCAATCACTTTCTCCGGCAATTCACCCGATTCAAGCAAAAGCCGGATACCTGGTTCATCGTGGATGATTTCTGATTCAATATGGGATCTGTAAATATTAAAATCGATCGTTACCTTTTCTTTTCTTGAAACCGGCACCAAAATGGTGGCAGATGCTTCGCGTGCAATGGCATTACGCAGATTGCCACCCTGATAATCTGCAATGTGTATTTCATATTTTTGCATGATCTGCCATAAAAACCGGTTTAGGATCTTGATAGCATTTCCTCTGTTTTTATTGATGTCATCACCGGAATGCCCCCCCAGGAGACCGGAGACAGAAATTCGGACAGGAAAAAACCCGGATGGAGTATCAACGGACTCGTAATGAAGCGTGGCTACCGTGTCAATTCCGCCGGCACACCCGATAAATAATTCACCTTCATCTTCAGAATCGAGATTGATCAGTGCCTTTCCGTTAAAAAAACCAGATTCGAGTGCCTTGGCGCCGGTAAGCCCGGTCTCTTCATCTACGGTAAATAGACATTCGATCGGACCATGATTCAGCGTATCATCGGTTAATATAGCCAGCTGGGCAGCGATACCTATGCCGCAATCTGCGCCCAGGGTGGTTCCTTCAGCGGTAACCCAATCTCCATCAATATACGGTTTTATCGGATCGGTATCAAAATTATGAACTGTCCCTTCGTTCTTTTCACAAACCATATCCAAATGGGATTGTAAAACCACGGACCGCCTGTTTTCCATCCCTTTTGAGGCCGGTTTTGAAATTAGGACATTGCCGGCTGAATCCCTTTTAAATGGAAGCTGGTGTATACGCGCAAAACCGGCAAGAAATGCGATAATCTTATCTTCACGCTTCGATGGGCGGGGAATCTGACATATTGACTCAAAATGGCTCCATATTGAAGCCGGCGTTAGACCATTTAAATTATTCATAAATTTATCTGTTTGAATTTCAGTATTATAAAACAAAGATTAGGTGAAAGACCTGACCAATAAAATTATCATTTTTTTTATAAAACTAATTGCTTACTTTTGTGATGAATTGGTGCCCTTATGGGCTTAATTTGGGAATCCGGTGTAAATCCGGGACAGTACCCGCTGCTGTAAAACCCGATTCCGCTGTTGCGGAATAGTATGTTTCTGGTTAATAGCCACTATCCTCGCCAAAAAAAGGATGGGAAGGCAATCAGAGATCGGGATAAGTCAGAAGACCAGCCATTCACGGTTTAAGCTTTCGGGATAAAAGCGTTCAGGTGGCCGGTTTACCATTCTGCAAGACTTCCCATTAGCTTAGAATCAATTATTGTCTGACAAATAAATTGATTTTAAGTATGTTGAAAATTAGATTCCGGATTATTTTATCTCTTTTTGCAGGTCTTGCCTTGTTCGGATCATGCAATAACGGGCATAAGGTTACAGCCCCATTAATCTCCTTTATCACCCCATCGAGCGGGTTTAAAGTTGCTATCGGTGATTCGTTACCGTTAAATCCAACGGTTGTCAATAACTCAGGATCTTCGTATACCTGGGCGGTAAATGGCGTAGTTGTCTCATCATCAAAAATTTTCATGTTTACACCATTAAAAATAGGTGATTATACCATTCAACTTAAAGTATCCAATGAAGTTGGAAGTGACGATAAATCGATTTTGGTGACAACATTCACAAATAACTCGCCATATATCACTAAAGTATTTGATTATCAGTATGGTCCGGGGCAGATGGCAACTGGAATTCCTTCAGACTGGAAAGGTAATGATTTTGTTGGACAGCCCTGGACGGGCACCAGGACATACACCTCTCTGGGAGGCTGGGGAGGTTACATTATTGCCGGTTTTGATCATACCATTAAGAACGTAACCGGCGCTGATTTCGGCGTCTATACTCAACCCGGAACGGGATCAGAGCCGGGGGTGGTATATGTGATGTATGACGCGAATAAGGATGGCATCCCCAATGACGGAGATTGGGCAGAGATCAGGGGAAGTGAATACAATAATTCTGAAACAATTCATAATTATCAGGTTACTTACTACAAACCAGTTACCAATGGTGATGGCTATGTGACCTGGAAGGATAATCAGGGGAATAGCGGGGAACTTGTTCCTGAATATGGAACAGGTTCGTGGTGGTGGAGCGGATATGGCAATCAAACAAGCGTAGTCTTCACCGGTGAAAGATTGCCAGATGCCTATATCAATACGTCGACCCAGGCCGGAGTCCAAAACTGGGCAGTCAGGCCTGGCCTTTTTTCCTTCGGATATGCCGAATGTTATTTTAATTTGGATTACAATAATTCATTGAAAGCCAATTTGTTTGATATTTCTAATGCTGTTGATAAGTCGGGAACTCCGGTTACCCTCCCGGGAATCACCTTTATCAAGGTTCAGAGCGGTGTATTCCAGATTGCGGGTTGGTTGAATGAAGTATCACCCGAGATTAGCGGAGCCGTCGATCTTTCATTGGTACAATATACCCCCAATTAATTGACAGTTAATCGTAAATGTCAAATAATCCGCCTATATTCCACCATCCCGACTTTAACTATCAATTATTCATTAAGGTATTGATTTTGATTTTGATGACTTCCAGGGTCTCCAATGCGCAGCAACTTATTAAGGATACGTTAAGAATTAAAACTATCGAAGTGTATACGAAGTCATTGGTCAAGGAAGAGGCAGGAAAATCAATTACCAAAATAGATTCTCTGTCAATGATTAAGTCTTTGACATCCAGTCTTTCTGAGTTGATTGCGCAAAACACAACAATTTTCATAAAAGATTATGGACGCGGGGCGATGGCAACAGCCTCCTTTCGGGGGACTGCCCCTTCGCACACCCAGGTGTTGTGGAACGGCATAAATCTGAACTCTCCGATGCTCGGAATGGTCGATTTTTCTGTAATTCCCGTCTATTTTACCGATAATGTCAGCTTATTGCATGGTTCAGGATCGCTGTCTGAAAGTAGCGGGGCGCTTGGAGGCACCATAAAACTTGAGAATTCGGCCAATTGGCAGAATAAATTGTCGGGACGCCTGCTCACCGGCGTAGGCAGTTATGGGACAAGGGATGAATTTTTCCAGATTAACTGTGGAAACAGGAAAATCCAGTCGCAGTCTCGGGCATTTTATAATTATTCAGACAATGACTTTCCATTTGTAAATAAGCTAATTGCCAATATCGATCCGAAGACCGGAGCCTACCTCTACCCCACTCAGCGGAATGAAAATTCGCAGTATAAAAACTACGGTTTTCTGCAGGAATTTTATTTTCACCCCACCCAAAGGAGTATTCTGACAATGCGCTGCTGGTACCAAAGCAATGACCGGAGCCTGCCCCGGCTACTTACCAATGAAACGGATGTTAATGCCAACATAAATAAACAATCCGAAAAAGCCCACCGCCCGGTTTTTGAATGGAAGCATTATGGCACAAAAGGAACCTTAAACGTGACCTTAGGATCAAATATTGAGCTCACAACCTATCAGCTTAAGACAATCGTTTCAGGAGCCGGAGACCAGATTGTGACTGACTCCCATTCCAGGTCTGCATCTTACTTTATCAGAGCGTATTACAATTATCAATTCGCTGATAATCTTTCGTTGATAACCGGTGCGAATACAACTGCCGACAACGTATATTCAAATAATTCGCCGCAAAATGGGGTGTCCCAGGTTTATAATAAACAACGCCAGGAGCAGTCAGGTTCTGTTCAGCTAAGCAAATCGTTTAATGATCATGTGTCTGCCAACATTCTGCTGCGGGAAGACCTGATCAATGGTGTGGCTACCCCAATGATTCCGTCTGTCGGGATCGGGTATCACCCGTTTGCAGACAAAGGATTTTTTCTGAAGGGTAATCTGGCCCGGAACTATCATCAGCCAACCCTGAATGATCTGTATTACATTCCCGGTGGCAACCCACTATTGAAGGCCGAAGAGGGGTTAATGGCCGATATGGGAGGAGGATATTCTGCCGTTTCCGGCAAACTGAATTTTCACGCTGAGCTAAATGGTTATTTTTCAGGGATAAATAACTGGATTATCTGGCTTCCTGCCCCGCAGGGCTATTGGGAACCGTCGAATATGAAGCGGGTAAATACAAGCGGAATTGAGTTAAATACAGGTATCAGCGGAAAATTTAATGGTATAGACTATCATTTTAATGGGAATTATGCCTATTCACGCACAATCAATCGCGATGATCCGCGTAATTGGGCTGACGAGTCGATTGGGAAGCAGCTCCCCTATATTCCGAAACATTCTGCCAATATTCTGGGAAATCTATCTTATGCCAATTTCCATTTCACCTGGAGCTGGAACTGGTACAGCGAACGTTTTGCTACCACCAGCAATGATAAAACTTCAGCATTAAATGTACTCTCTCCCTATTTTATGAATAACCTTTATTTTGGCAGGGAGGTCAGGCTGAATAAAAGCAAATTTGATCTGGAACTAAAAATTCTCAACCTGTTCAACGAGGAGTACCAAACGGTGCTTCAATATCCGATGCCCCGGAGAAATTACTCATTGTTAATTCGTTATAACTTTTAAAATGACTGTACGCCAATTTTATATTCTATTTATTCTGTCAGCGCTTTCTTTGTTTTACGGGTGTATAAAGAAAAACGGAGTGGTGATTAATTCGCAAAAAGTGAATATCCCTGCGCATGGGGTGTTTATCGTAAGCGAAGGAAATTTCATGTATGGCAATGCGTCGCTCTCGGTTTATGATCCGGCGACAAGGAGCGTTCAAAATGACATTTTTTACTCGGTCAATAGCTTGCCCCTGGGAGATGTTGCCCAATCCATGGACATCCAAAATGGCCTTGGCTATATTGTGATCAATAATTCGGGAAAAATTTATGTGATAGACACCACATCCGGAAAATATGTCGGCAAAATTACCGGGTCGTTGACTTCTCCGAGATATATGCATTTTATGAGCACCGCAAAATCTTATGTCACAGATCTTTATGCCGGAAAAATTACAATCGTAAACCCCACAACCTATCAGGTAACGGGCACAATTCTTACACCGGGGCATCCATCTACCGAACAGATGGTTCAATACAATGAATTTCTGTTTGTCAGTTGCTGGTCATACGATAATACGGTGCTTGTGATAAATACCAAAACCGATCAGGTGGTGGATTCGATCAAAACGGGGATACAACCGGGCGGACTGGTGATGGATAAATTCAATAAAATATGGGTTCTCTGTGATGGAGGATGGGTGAAAACCGGGTCCGGGGGACGAATTCCGATGCTCCAAAGGATTGACCCTAATTCACGAACCATTGATGAGAGTTTTTCGCTGACCTCAGATGCCAATCCTTGCCGTTTGACAATCAACGGAACAGGCGACTCCATTCTCTTTATTAATGCAGGAATCTGGAAGTTTGGGGTAAATCAAACCTCCGTAGGAGATCATCCTTTTCTGGCTGCAGGAAAGCATCTCTATTACAGCCTGGCAGTGGATCCAAAAACTTCAGAAATATATCTTAGTGATGCCATCGATTATCAACAGAATGGAATTATTTATAGATATTCTTCATTGGGCGCAAAAGTTGACAGTTTCAAGACAGGCATAATTCCGGGTTCATTTTGTTTTAAATAAAAGCTGTCGTTCGAAGAATTTTACAGTACAATGGCAAAGGTAACTCCGCCACCATTTTTGTAGACGGCAGGCAGTATCACTTTATTTCCCTTCTTGCCCCAACGGTACCGATGGGTATAGTAAACGACCTTTGTCGAGAATATTCCGATACCAGCGCCAACCAAAACATCCGATATCCAATGCATATCATTTATCATACGGTACATCCCGGTAGTTGCGGCAGCAGCATAGCCGGCAACACTGATCCACGGCGAGGTGTCGCGATATTCCATATCCAGAATTGTAGCTGATACAAAAGCCTGGGCTGTGTGACCGGAGGGCATTGAATTCATCCCTCCCGACGGGCGCCGGGTTGGCACACAATATTTCATTCCATCCACCAGAGCATTCATCAGCAATTCTGCCTTTGCCGAAATGACAAGCTGATTAATCAGATCACTTCTGCTTTTCACTCCGGCAGCTTTTAATCCGTAAACTGCAGCAAGCGGAGCAAATTGCAAGTAGTTATCTATATGAGACTTCGCATTTGGAAACCCGTTCATTACATCCTTATGGATTGAATACTTGCTGTAAAAGGAATTGGACTCAGGCAATAAGGTAATTGTTCCTGCGAGGATCAGTACAGCAGGAGCTACGGACCCTTTGATCCATTGGCATTGGACAGTCGGGTTATGAAGGGGCATAATTCCAACCTGGCGAACACTCAGTGTGTCAGACGATTTGTTCAATACAAACTGCTGTGAATAAACTGATTGAGCAATCAGGAGGAGTAAAACAATAAGAATATTTTGTCGTAGAGTCATGGCTTTATTTAAGATCAGAGCAAAGTAATCCATTTATTTTAATATATTTTTGTATTTTACAGGAGATTAGTGTTTTTAGTAAATAGTGATTAACAATTTATTTTATGGACGGAAGGGACCGAAAGAACATAAAACCCGGAATTGAAGTGGCGATAGTTCTGAAGGAGGATCAGCGAACAGGGAATCTGACGGAAGGGATTGTTCAGAACATATTGACCAACAGCCAATTTCACCCGCATGGAATCAAAGTCAGGCTGACAAGTGGAGAGGTCGGCAGGGTTAAAGAGGTACGAACCAGTTGAGATTTTTTAAGGGGCGATTTAAAACTTCAATGTGACGAAGGGGTGAATAATTGCCCGGCTTATTAGATTCCGGTCTTGTCTCACGATCCAATTGTCCCAATTTTTCTTCGTATTTTTGCAAAAAAACAAGAAGAAAAATGGCTACAATAAATCTTTCAGCATACGATCTGAATTCTGTTCAGGATGGAAAAGAGATGAAATTTGGAATCGTGGTTTCAGAATGGAATTACGAAATAACGGGCGCTCTGGCCCGGGGCGCAAAGGAGACGCTTATGAAACATGGTGTAAATGAAGACAATATTCTGGTCAGGCATGTTCCGGGGAGTTTTGAGTTAACTCTTGGCGGGCAATTTTTTGCCGAATATACCGATGTTGACGCAATTATTCTGTTGGGCTGCGTTATTCAGGGCGAAACCCGCCATTTCGATTTTATCTGTCAGGGTGTAGCCAAAGGAGCTACTGAGTTGAATATCAAGTATAATCTTCCGGTGATATTTGGTCTTTTAACCACAGATAATCAACAACAAGCACTGGACCGGGCCGGTGGCAGACTGGGTAATAAGGGCGATGAGGCTGCCGTTACCGCCATCAAGATGGTTGCACTTCAGACTGGTTTTGAGAACGGGATTAACCAGCAATAATCGGATTTTAAAGGTTTTGAAGCAATTAAAGTTGATTTAATTAACCGGCATTAAACTTAAAGGGCAAGTAACCGTTATTAAACGGAATAGTATTGGATTGATATTTAATTTTTAAAATTTAATATGCATCTGGAAGAAGACAAGCTAAATAAATCATTACCTATAACCAGAGAGAACGTTATTGACGATTATTACACAGCTTTCCTAAGCAGACAGCTGAGTATTTTAGGGAGAAAAGAGGTGCATGCAGGACGAGCGCATTTTGGCATTTTCGGAGACGGCAAAGAAATTGCACAGGTTGCCTATGCCAAATACTTCCTAAAAGGAGACTGGAGATCAGGGTATTACAGAGATCAAACCTTTATGATGGCGGCCCATTTACTCAGTCCTGAGGAATTTTTCTCACAAATATATGGTGATACAGACCTTGAAAATAACCCGTCAACCGGCGGGCGCAATTTCAATAACCATCATGCAACCCGAACTTATGGCAAAGGTATTGGGCTCGATAACCTGCTCGAACAAAAAAACTCTTCTTCGGATGTGTCATCTACGGCGGGTCAAATGCCCCGCCTGTTAGGTTTGGCTCAGGCTTCAAAACTGGTGAGGGAAAATCCTGATTTACAACAATTTCTGGAAAACAGAATTACCGGAAATGAAGTAGCTTTTGGCACAATCGGGGAATCGAGTACATCCGAAGGGATGTTTTTTGAGACCATCAATGCTGCATGCGTGCTTCAGGTTCCACTTGCCCTGGCAATCTGGGATGATGGTTTCGGGATAAGTGTTCCGGTTGAACTTCAGACTGCCAAAGGAAGTATTTCTAAGGCGCTTAAAGGGTTTGAAGCAGACGAAAATGATCCGGGTTGCAAAATTCTTGTATGTCCGGGATATGATTATCCCGCTTTAGTCCGTACATTTGAAAAAGGGATAAAAATTTGTCGCGAACAACATATACCCGTCATTTTCCACATTACTGACCTGACCCAACCCTTGGGTCACTCCACTTCAGGATCTCATGAACGGTATAAAAGTGATGAACGGATTGCCTGGGAAAAGGAGCATGATCCTATCCAGAAGTTTCGCGAATGGATACTGCAGGAAGATCTGGCCGATCTGGAAACCATAGTTTCACTTGAAACCAGGGCAACTGAACGGGCCCGGCTAGCAAGGGAGTTAGCCTGGCAATCTTTTATTCAGGATTTTGAAGCCGAAAAGAAACAATTGCAGGAGCTGATCGATTCGATTGGAGTTGAAAACAATCCGCTGCATGAAAAAATAAGCCTGGAGCTGGAACAAGTTCTGGTAGCCCCTTTTCCTACCCGCAAAAAATTGCTGGCTTTGGCCAAAACCCAACTGAGGTCGATGCACGGAATTGCTTCACTTCAAAAAAATAAACGAGCACTTTCAACCTGGGTTTCCCGGATTGAAAAGAATGGCTACGATAATTATAACACCCATATATTTAATGATTTAGATCATTATAATACAAGTTATGAAATTAAGCCTGTATATACTCCCGAGTCAATATCAGTTCCTGCTCATGAAATCCTGAACCACAATTTTGATGTGCTGTTTGCCAAATACCCGCTGTTGCTGACCTTTGGCGAGGACACCGGAAGATTGGGAGATGTCAACCAGGGTATGAAAGGGATGCAGGAGAAGTACGGCATTCACAGGGTTTTCGATACAGGTATCAGGGAAACTACGATTATTGGTCAGGGAATCGGATTAGCCCTGCGGGGATTTCGCCCCATTGCAGAAATCCAGTACCTCGATTACCTGCTCTATGCCTTGCCGACCATTTCAGACGACCTATCGACGCTATTTTACCGTACAAGCGGACAACAAATTGCACCGCTGATCATCCGCACCAGGGGTCACCAATTGCAGGGTATGTGGCATTCCGGATCACCAATGAGTATGTTGCTGGGTTCCATGACAGGTATCAGTATTTGTGTACCGCGCAATATGACCCAGGCTGCCGGTTTCTACAATACACTCTTAAAAGCTCATAATCCGGCATTGGTTATCGAACCGCTGAAGGGGTATTACATTCGTGAAACACTTCCGGAAAACCTGGGCGAATTTACGGTTCAACTCGGCGTTCCCGAAATACTGGAAGAGGGTGACGACATCACCATAGTTACTTATGGCTGGAATGTCACCATTGCACACAGTGCCGTCAATAAATTAAAAGCGTTGAATATATCAGCGGAATTAATTGATATACAAACACTTCTGCCATTTGATAATCAACAGATTATTGGCCGCTCTGTCCAAAAAACGAGGAAAATCCTGTTTGTGGATGAGGATGTTCCCGGTGGCGCTACAGCCTATATGATGCAAAAAGTGGTGGAAGAGCAGAAAGCATTTCAATACCTGGAAGTACCGCCTAAAACACTCTCAGCCAAAGTACATCGGGGTGCTTACGGAACGGATGGCGAATACTTCTCCAAACCCAACACGGAAACCATTATCGAAGCCGTTTATGAGTTAATGCACACCCATAATCCGGAAAAGTATCCCGGACTTTATGATTGAATAAAACCTCAAAATTGAAACAGATCCATTCAAACATCCAAAGATCAGACGATCAGTTTAAGGCGCGTGTTGAATCATTTGCCGAAATCATGGCCATTTATCATTCCAGGATGAATAGCGTCATGAGGCGGGAGGAGGATTTGGCTTTCAAAAGGCATAGCTCGCGCGGAAAACTTGACGCACGCAGCAGAATTGAATTGCTCATTGATGAGAAAACCCCTTTTCTGGAACTCTCAGCGCTGGCAGCTTTTGGACAATATGGGGACCAGTTTCCGTCAGCCGGAATTATCACCGGGATTGGAAAAATCGAGGGAAAATTGTCAATGATTATTGCAAATGATGCAACGGTTAAAGGTGGAACCTATATTCATGAAACGGTAAAAAAACATTTGAGAGGCCAGGAAATTGCCTTGAAAAATCACCTGCCATGCGTTTACCTGGTCGATTCCGGAGGTATTTTTTTACCCGAACAGGCCCGTATCTTTCCTGATAAAGATGGTTTCGGCCGTATTTTTTATAACCAGTCGCAAATGTCTGCAGCAGGAATTCCGCAAATTTCAATCGTAATGGGGTCTTGCACTGCCGGAGGCGCTTATGTACCGGCCATGAGCGATGAAACGATTATTGTTAAAAATCAGGGGACCATTTTCATTGGAGGCCCTCCATTGGTTAAGGCGGCAACGGGCGAAGAGGTCACAGCGGAAGAACTTGGCGGCGCATTCGTACACACCGGAATTTCAGGTGTTGCCGACCATCTTGCAGAAAATGAGATAGATGCTATTCGTATTTGTCGCAATATCTTTGAATCAATTCCTCAAGGCGATTCACAGCCTTTTGAAAAACATCCGATTGAAGAACCCGCATATGATCCCGCTGAGCTTTACGGTTTGGCTGCAATCGATTTAAAAAAACCTGTCGATGTCTATGATCTAATTGCCAGAATTGTTGACGGAAGCAAATTTGAAGAGTTTAAACGGGATTACGGAATAACGCTGATCACCGGGTACGCAAGGATTCTGGGGCTACCGGTAGGGATAGTCGCTAATAATGGATTTCTCACCTCTGAAGCATCATTAAAAGGGGCACATTTCATCGAGATCTGCAATTTTCGAAAAATACCCCTCCTCTTTCTGCAAAATATTTCCGGATTCATTGTGGGAAAAAAATATGAACATGAAGGGATAGCCCGTAACGGAGCCAAATTAATTCATGCAGTCGCAACGGCGGTAGTTCCGAAAATAACAGTGATCATTGGCGGTTCGTTTGGCGCCGGTAATTATGCGATGGCCGGGAGAGCCTATAATCCCGATTTCCTTTTTATGTGGCCCAATGCGCGGATTGGAGTTATGGGGGGACCACAGGCTCAACAAGTACTGAATTCGATTAAAGGGGATAATTCAGATCAAAATACCGATCTTATCCAGAGATTTGAGGATGAGAGTTCAGCCTATTTCAGTACTTCAAGGCTTTGGGACGACGGGATCATTGACCCTGCCGATACCAGAGCCATTGTCGGATTATCTGTTACAATCGCCTCAAACGTAAGGTATGATTCTCCCAAAAATGGAATCTACAGAATGTAATTTACGGTAAAAGTGTTTTAATCTGAATACCCTTATCCTAAGTAAAATAACCAAATGGAAAACTATCAGACCATAAAAGCTGAAATCAGGGAACATGTTGCAACACTTTGGCTATTCCGGCCGGAGGTTCATAATGCCTTAAATGACATTATGATACGCGAGATTTCCTTATTCTTTGCCCGAATTGAAGGGGAAGCAGAAATAAGGATTGTGATAATCCGCGGATCAGGAAAATCATTTTGCTCCGGAGCTGACCTTTTGTGGATGAAAAAATCATTTACACTGAATGAAACGGAAAATCTTAAGGAGAGCCGGGAGCTCTCCGACATGTTTAAGATAATCTTTAATAGCAGTAAAATTGTAATTGCAGCGGTTCATGGTAACGTCTTTGGCGGCGGTAACGGATTGGTGGCCGCTTGTGATCTCGCTTATTGTGTGACAAATTCAAAGTTTTCCCTAAGTGAAACCAAAATCGGAATGGCAGCAGCTTCGATCACCCCATACCTGCTGCTTAAAATACATCCGTCGGATCTCAAGGAGCTTATATTTACGGCAAGAAACTTCACAGGGGATGAAGCACTTCGTTATAAACTTGTTAATCAATTATTTGCGACAGAAAATGAAATGGAATCGCATTTGAATGCATTGATTTCACAGCTATTGCCCAACGGCCGTATGGCTATCATGGAATCCAAGAAACTGATTAATCAGTTAACGGAACGACTGGTAGCTCAGGATAAAGAACAGATCCCTGAATTATTGGCCCGAATCCGGGTATCGCCCGAAGCTCAGGAGGGCTTTTCCGCTTTCTTAGAGAAAAGAAAACCCAAATGGCAGATTTAAATCCATACATTCATCATTATATGCTAAATATTATTAATCAGTAATTTATGAATTTATTGACTAAAATATTAATTGCGAACAGGGGAGAAATTGCCTTAAGGATTATCCGTTCGGCGAAAAAATTAGCCATCCGGACAGTTGTGATATACACCGAATCGGAAATAGATTCGGAATTTGTTCAATTGGCCGATGAAGCCATAAGTCTGGGAAATGGAGAATTGGCTGCAACTTATCTGAATATTGAAAAGATAATCGAAATTGCAATCTCTACCGGTTCGCAGGCCATACATCCGGGTTACGGGTTCCTGTCGGAGAGCGCTGAGTTTGCAAAAGCATGCGAAGAGAATAATCTTATATTCGTAGGTCCCTCCTCGGAAGTTTTAAGGCTCATGAGCAGTAAACCTGATGCCAAGCAATTGGCTCAAGGCTTAAATATTCCGGTAGTTTTTAGTGCTAAAATCAACCAGCTTGACAAGGTACCGGACCAAATGGATTTACCCTATCCGGTTTTAATCAAAGCTTCCTTTGGCGGGGGTGGCAAAGGAATGGACCTGGCTCAGAATTACGAGGAATTAACTGGGAAAATTGAAAAATCTTCCCGGATTGCTTTAAATTATTTTGGCAACGGGGAACTTTTCGTAGAGCAATATGTTCGAAATGCACGTCATGTTGAAGTTCAGATATTAGGCGATAACTTCAATAATATCATACATTTATACGAGCGGGAATGCTCCGTTCAGCGAAACCATCAAAAAATCATAGAGGAGGCGCCGGCAATTTTTCTTGGAACCGGTTTGCGGAATGAAATTTTGAATGCAGCGGTAAAAATTGGTAAAGCAGTAAACTATTCGGGTGCAGGTACCGTTGAATTTCTGGTTGATCAAAGCGGTAATTTCTACTTTATGGAGATGAATCCCAGGATTCAGGTTGAACATGCAGTCACAGAAGAAGTTACTGGCATTGATATTGTCAGTGAGCAACTGAGGATTGCCTCAGGATTGCCACTCTCTGTTTCGCAGGAAGCGGTTAAACTCTCCGGGCATGCCATTGAGCTGAGAATCTATGCCGAAAATCCGTTACATAACTTTACACCATCCACTTCGCCATTGATTTCGCTTAACCTCCCCAATGATTCCAACATTAGAATTGAATCTGACATCAAGAGTAACCAATCTGCAAAAAATCAATTCGATCCACTGCTACTAAAACTGATTGCAACCGGTAACAACAGGACCAATGCCTTTACTCTTCTTAACCGGAGTATCAAAGAGCTGAATATTCTGGGTCCTGAAACGAATACCAAATATCTTGAATCGATTATCTTGCACGAGGATTATCAACAAAATAATCTATCGGTTGAATTTTGCCGGAATAATCACCAGATGTTAATTGATGGTTACATAAATAAATTGTCCCAAAAAAAATTAAATCAGCTGATTGCCCTGGCCATTTGCAAGGTTTATTTTAAAAATGATGGGAATAAACCGGTTGACCCCTGGAATTATCAGGGATACTGGCGATCGACGCCATCGACGGTCAGGCTCATGGTTGATGATATACTATATTTTGTTACCCTTGAACTTAAAAACAGATCAAATCCGGCATTTGTGGTGAATGGTACACGAACAGAATTTCAAATCGGCATTCAATCTGGAAATAGTACCGATGTGGTAATTAATGACCAAATAAGCAGAATTTCTGCTATTTTTGAGAATCAAAATAATCTAAAAGTATGTTTTGAAAATATCACTCACAACATTTCGTATCCCGGATTGTTAAGTAGCTATGCAGAGGTTCAGGCTGACGTGGAATTCAATTCGAATTCCCATAACGGGGAGATCATGTCACCACTTCATGGCAAAGTATTGGAAATTAATATAATAGAAAACCAAATCATAAAAAAAGGGGACCTTTTGATGGTGATTGAAGCGATGAAATCTGAAAACCGTATTCTTTCACCAAGGGTGGCTAAAGTGAAAAAAATTGCTGTTAATGTGGGAGCTCAGGTGACTGACCGAATGCCCCTAATATTTCTGGAGGATTGTAAATGAATGAGTTATTAGAAGAAAAGTACATAAGATATCGGGAAAAGATCAGGGAATTTGCTGAAAGTGTTGTTAAGCCGATAGCTATTGCGCAGGATGAAAAGGAGGAATTCCCTGTTGAATTGGCGCTTAAAATGGGCGAAGCCGGATTATTCGGAATTACACTGCCGCAAAAATATGGGGGTCAGGGTCTTGACTATCTCTCCTATATTATTGCAGTTGAAGAGCTTGCACGGGTAGACAGCTCACCGGCTGCCACTATTGCGGCCCATAATTCACTGGGTATTAATCCTATTTATACTTTTGGAACGGAGGCACAACGTGTTAAATATCTGCCCGGTTTGTGTACTGGTGAAAAATTATGGGCTTTTGGGCTCACAGAAGACAACGCTGGTTCAGATGCCAAAGGGGTAGAAACTGAGGCTAAACTGGAACACGACCACTGGATTATAAACGGATCTAAAATGTTTATTACCAATAGCTGTTCATCAATTGCTACAGGAATAACAGTTCAGGCCATAACCGATGTAAAAGATGGGAAAAAAGAGCTGTCAGCGATTCTGCTTGACCGGGCTATTCCCGGGTACTCAACTACTCCGATCAAAGGGAAATTAATGTGGCGCGCCGTAGATAACGGCAAGCTTAATTTCAGCGGCTGTCGTGTTCCTGAATCAAATATCCTTGGGAAACGCGGTGAAGGAATGAAGATTATGCTTTCAACACTCGATGGCGGCAGATTATCAATTGCGGCAATTGGGTTGGGACTTGCACAGGGAGCCTTCGAAATGGCTGCAGATTATGCCCAAAAACGCAGACAGTTTGGAAAACCGCTGACCGACTTTCAGTCCGTATCATTTAAACTTGCGGAGATGGCCATGAAAATTGAACTGGCCAGAAATACCCTGTATCATACCTGCCGCCTTAGGGAAGCCGGTTTGCCTTTTGGTAAACAGGCCGCAATGTCTAAGTTATACTGTTCAGATATAGCCCGGGAAATCGCCGGCGAATCACTTCAGATTCATGGTGGATTTGGATTTCTTCGTGAAAACCATATTGAGCGGTTTTACCGGGATCAACGGTTACTTTCGATTGGCGAAGGCACCTCTGAGATCTTAAAAATGGTCATTTCGCGGTATGTTTTATAGTTTTATTTTCTAAAAGTCATGGCAATTCACGGCGATCCGGTGAAACGAATCAATGAAACGATATATGATGATTCGCAACGGAAATCTGATCATATCAATCTTGCACTTCATTCGCAAACATTAGTCAGTGAAGCAGATAACCGCTTCTACTATGAACCGATGATCTCAGGATTTCCGGAAAGGCCGTTGGAAAAGATCCCTTTTGCCGGTAAAGAATTAAAGGTGCCGATCTGGATTTCAAGCATGACCGGCGGACATCTTTTGTCCGGCAAGATAAATAGAAATCTGGCCATGGCCTGTAAGGAGTTTGGAATGGGGATGGGACTCGGTTCCTGCCGTATGCTGCTCAGCGAAGAGACCTATTTTAATGATTTTGATGTACGTTCAATCATCGGTGATGAAAACCCGCTCTTTGCAAATATGGGAATTGCCCAAATTGAGGAGATGATTGAAAAGCAAGAAACGGATCAGCTCAGGCGTCTGATCGACCGGCTCAGGGCTGATGGTCTGATTGTTCATGTTAATCCACTCCAGGAGTGGGTACAACCAGAGGGGAATATCATTCACCACCCACCTGTTGAAACGATCGAACGGCTTTTAGAAACGATTGATTTTCAGTTAATTGTAAAGGAAGTAGGACAAGGTTTCGGACCTCAGAGCATTCGCCGGTTATTGCAGCTGCCACTCACAGCAATCGAATTTGGAGCCTTTGGGGGAACCAATTTTTCAAAGGTTGAAATACAGCGAAATTCTATCCTGCGGCAGGAATTGCACCAGCCATTTGTAAATATAGGGGTTACCGCAGAGGAGATGGTAAATCTGATCAATAATATGGCATTAGGCGGCGAGGATTTTGCTTGTAATCAACTGATTATTTCGGGAGGAATTCATAATTATCTCGACGGATACTACCTGACCCAAAAATCGATCATCCCCGCAATTTATGCACAGGGATCGGCTTTTCTAAGGTATAGCCAGGGGGAATATGCTGATTTACAGCAATTCGTAGCTGCGCAGATAGACGGTTACAGGATGGCCTTAAACTACCTCACTTTAAAAAAGCCGAAGGGAACTGAATAATACAGTTAATGGTTCGTTCACTCCCGCTTTTCAAAACTTCTCCTTATTTTAAAGACCTCATATAAAGACAGATATAAAAATTAAATTATTCTATTCGACGATATGGGTATAATTTCCGGTTTCTCGAAATTTAACCGTAAACAACGGCTCGATTTTATATCAGATCATTCAGGTTTAGATGAATCCAAGGTGCTTTTTTTGAATGATTCCTGCGCCGTAAATGAACATCATCAACGCCTTTACAGCGAAATGATCGAAAATTATATTGGCAATTTCACCATGCCGATCGGCGTTGTGACCAACATGGTTGTTAATGATGAACCGCTGATTGTCCCCTTTGTAACGGAAGAGAGTTCAGTTATCGCTGCTGCCTCAAAAGCCGCAAAATTCTGGGCAGAACGAGGGGGTTTTCGGGCTACGGTTCACCAAATGACTAAGAAAGGTCAGGTGCATTTTAATTGGAATGGAAATCCTTCCAAAATTCATCAGTTATTTCCCGGTATTCAGGAGAAATTACTGTTCTCCACCCGCGATTTAACCGATAAAATGAGGACACGCGGAGGTGGAATTACCGGGATCGGTTTGGTCGATAAAACCAATGAACTTGTTGATTATTACCAGATTGATGTTTCTTTTGATACAGGTGATGCAATGGGAGCTAATTTTATAAATTCCTGTCTTGAAAAGATGGCCATTACTTTACAGAACCTGGATGAACTGAATTCTGATAATAATTCGGTTGATATTATTATGGCTATTCTTTCCAATTATAATCCGGAATGCAGGGTGCAGTGCTGGGTGGAGTGTCCTGTAGAAAAACTTGCAGGCTGGAGTAAAAATCTGTCATACAGTACTTTCGCGAACAGATTTAAACAATCAGTTGAAATTGCAAACCTTGATATTTCGAGGGCTGTAACCCACAATAAAGGCATTTTTAATGGCATTGATGCGGTGCTTCTTGCTACAGGAAATGATTACAGGGCAACTGCAGCCGGTGCGCATGCATACGCCTCAAAAGAGGGAAAATACAAGGGATTAACACAGGTAACGCTGTCTGAAAAAACCTTCAGGTACGAACTGGAAATTCCATTGGCCCTCGGAACTGTCGGTGGAATTACCCAAATACATCCCATGGTTAAAAACATTACCGCTATTTTAAAATATCCCGATGCCAGAAAGCTCATGATGATTGCAGCCGCCTCAGGACTCGCCAATAATTTTTCGGCTGTTGCATCCCTGATAACTACCGGGATCCAAAGCGGCCACATGAAAATGCACTTATCAAACATTTTGAATCAGCTGAATGCCACAGAAGAGGAACGTAACCGGACGAATACACACTTTAAAGGTACAACCGTAAGCCATTCGGCAGTCCATGATTTCATCCGTCAAATCAGGGTAAGTTCATGAATATAAGTAAGATGAAATCATTCAGATCGCAAACAAAACTGATGATATCAGGTGAATACCTGGTTCTTAAAGGAGCACATTCACTTGCCTTGCCGCTGAAATTCAGTCAGGAAATATCTGTTACAGAACAATCCGGAGTCCATTCAGTAAAATGGGAATCGTTGATTAACAATAATATATGGTTTCAAACAACCCTGCTCCTCCCCGACCTTCAAATTTCTGAAACCAATGAAGCGATCCTTGCAGGAACACTGGTTAAAATTCTAAAGGTTGCTCAAGCGCTTAATCCCGGATTTCTGGAGTCATCCTGTGAATACCAGGTAACTTCAGTAATGGATTTCGACCCGGCCTGGGGAATTGGTTCAAGCAGCTCGCTGATCTCCAATATCGCTTTCTGGGCAGACTGTGATCCTTTCGAACTCAACAACCTTATTTTTAATGGCTCAGGTTATGATATTGCATGTGCAAGGTCACATTCACCCATTATTTATAAATTAGAACGGAATAAACCTATTTACCGGGAAGCAAACTTCCGGCCGGATTTCAGGAATCAGCTCTTTTTTGTATACCTGAACCGCAAACAAAACTCCAGGGAGAGTGTCGGAAAGGCTGATCTCTCCGGAATCAGCCCTGTAACTATCTCTGAAATTTCAGCTATTACCATCGGCCTGGAAGAGGCTAAGGACCTTGAGACATTTCAGCGGCTGCTGGACAAGCATGAACAAATAATGAGTAAAATTCTTCATACAGAACCTGTTAAGTCACTATATTTTAGTGATTTCAATGGATCTGTCAAATCTTTAGGAGCATGGGGCGGCGATTTTATACTTGCCGCGTCTGACGAAGTGGAACAATATGTATTTAACTATTTTAACAGCAGGAACTTAAATACTATTTTCAGGTATGATGAGATTATCATGTTTCAATGAGTGATTGAAATGGTACTTTATTCTCCATTCGGTTCAGGATATAGCGAGAAGTCAAATATTTAGCATAATTATTCCTCGCGGACGGTTCGATACGGTATATTTCAACTTGATTTCTATCAATATTTTTATACAAGACAATCAATTTTAAGAGTCTAAAACAGCATATTAATAAAATGAGCGAAGACACTATAACCATTGGATGGAGAGCCCCTTCGAATATTGCGCTGATTAAATATTGGGGGAAAAGGGAAAATCAGCTTCCTGAAAATGGATCTTTAAGTATAACCCTGGATAAATCAGCTACTCAAACCTATCTATCCTATCATAAAAAAAGGTCTGGAGAGCAATCAATTAGTCTGCGCTACTTTTTTCATGGAGTTCGACAACCTCAGTTTGAGAAGAAAACAGGAGAGCTTCTCAACTCATTGTTATCCGAGATGCCTTTTCTGAAAGATTATGAGCTGGTTTTTAATAGTGAGAATAACTTTCCTCACTCTACCGGAATCGCCTCCTCTGCATCCTCCATGAGTGCACTTGCCCTTTGTCTGGTAAGCATGGAAGAGAATGTAACTCAGCATCGGTTCAACCAGGCAGATTTCTACCAAAGAGCATCAAAGATTGCGAGGCTTGGTTCCGGAAGCGCTTCCCGATCGCTCTACGGCGGCCTGGTAACCTGGGGTAGCATTGCATCAATCGCAGAGTCATCGGACGAATATGCGACTCCATTTCCGCTGCAAACCGAAAGCCGTCTTAACCAGGTCATGGATATTATTTTGATTGTCAGCTCAAAAGAAAAAAATATTTCAAGCAGTAAAGGTCATACGCTGATGAATGTCCATCCATACCGTGATGGGAGGAAGAAACAGGCGAACGACAATTTGTTTGAAATTACAAAAGCCATTCGTAATAATGATTACCGGTCGGTGGCTTCGATTGCCGAAAATGAAGCCCTCTCACTCCATGCCCTGTTAATGACTTCCGGCCCCCAGGGCCTGCTGTTAAAGCCTGATACATTGTATATTATTGAAGAAATTAAAAAATTTCGTGATATATTCGGACTGGATTTGTTTTATACCATTGATGCCGGGCCAAACGTTCACCTGATTTATTACGAGGATCAGCGCGAACAGGTACTTTCCTTTGTGCAGAATACCCTTAGCCGATACTGCGAAGAGGGACGGTGGATTGATGATAAGATTGGAAGCGGACCCACGCAAATAACCTCTGAATCTGATTAATAATGGATTATCCTTCCAAAATAATTCTCTTTGGTGAGTATGGAATTCTCCTGAATTCGAAAGCTCTGGCCATCCCGTACTCCAGGTTTTCGGGCAGATTCATATTACCGGAGGTCTCCCCAGTTGAGCCTTCGCCAATTAAAGCATTTTCAAATCGCGAGATGGCTAATTTAATTCACTATTTTAAAGCCCGTTCTGAACAATTTAAATTCCTGGATATTACCCGTTTTGAATATGATCTCAACCATGGTTTATATTTTGATTCATCCATTCCGGCAGGATCAGGTTTAGGGAGTTCAGGAGCTCTTTCTGCAGCCATATACGACCGATACTCATTAGCTGCGCCTCAAATTGATTTTTTGTCGGCTAAATCATACCTGGCCGCAATAGAATCATGCTTTCATGGGGTCAGCTCCGGTATTGACCCGTTTATTTCCTGGATTAAAAAACCGGTACTTTTGGGAAAGAGCGGGGCTCCGGATATATCGGTTGACCTCTCCCCTTTTTTTCATGTCTATACCCTGTTTTTAATCAATTCGCACTCTCCCGGAAATACCGGAACTCTGGTGAATCATTTCATGGAAAATTATCAGCATTCTGATTTTAAAGATGTTATTGACCAAGAGTATATCCCGGTAATAAATCAAACGATAGATGCGCTTCTGGCGGTCGATTTCTGTACCTTTGAACAGTCATTGACCAGGTATTCACAAATACAGCTTGGTCACTTCGCACCTATGATTCCTGTCAGTATGATCGATCATTTCAGTTATGGGATTGAAACCGGATTTTTTAATTTAAAGATCTGTGGTTCAGGCGGTGGCGGATACATTCTCGGGATTTCACGGGATCGTTTAAAGGCCGAGTCCTATTTTAATTTAAACCAACTTGATTATACAGTTGTTTAAGGTTAAGATCACTGCAGATGGTTTATTTAAAAACGCTATTCTATACGCATCTGATTACTAGTGTACTTAAAATAAAAAAACAGGTAAATGAAAATTAGCGAACTGAATCAAAAACCAGGAATTGACAAAAATATTAAACCAGAGGAAACGTATCTTCAATTTGAAAAACTTCTGATTGAATTGCGAAAAAACGAGTTGCCTGATGGAATAGTGATATCGATTAATAAAGATATTGCAGACCTGAACTCAATTTCCAGTTTCGGCGGCGAATTGAGAAAAATAATTAAATAGTAAGAAACAAGGATTATTAAATCACTTGAAAAAGAACTTAAGTTAGTGCCAAAAAACTATTATCGTAATCTTTGGCCAGGGGTTGGAATCGGTGTATTTGGTATTCCGATTGGTGCGGCTTTTGAAGCCACCATTGGGAATATGGCTTTTTTGGGAATAGGATTGTCATTTGGGATGGTAATTGGAATTGCCATCGGAACAAGAATGGACAAAAAAGCATTCGAGAAAGGAAGACAGATTGACTTTGAAATTAAATACTAACCACAATAAAGGGAATATATGTAATAAGGGTTTAAGCATTATGTCCCACTAAAATATCGGAGTTGCTGGATAGAATCGTGGTACTTAATCCCTTTCTGCATATTTTCCTGACCTTTACCAGGGGCTCAATGCCAATTGAAAATCGTCTTTTTCAAACAGACTGAAAAATAAAAGGTAATAAAATAAGGCTTTCAACCTAAATGGCAGAAGCTGAATGGCAGATTTTAATTTATTATAAGTAAATGAATATTAATAATATATGAGCATAACAACCCGAAGACTTCCGGACTGGATGAAAACACCACTCCCCTCCGGAAAGCATTATGTTGCCTTGAAAAACCTGGCAAACAACCAGCAACTCAATACCATTTGTGTAAGCGGAAACTGTCCGAATAAAGCAGAATGCTGGGGGGCATCGACTGCAAGTTTCATGATTTTGGGTGAAAAATGTACCCGGAACTGCCGTTTTTGCGATGTTAAGAATATGATTCCCGATGATGTGGACATGGAAGAACCTGTCCGGTTGGCGGAAACGATTCAAACCCTGAAGATTAAACACTGCGTGATAACCTCTGTCACCAGGGATGATCTTGAGGATGGTGGCGCCGCATTCTGGGCATTGACAATCAGAAAAGTAAAGGAGGTCAATCCCGGAATAACGATGGAGACCCTGATTCCTGACTTTTATGCCAACGCCAATTTAATCCAGCTGGTAATTGATGCACAGCCCGAAGTAATTTCTCATAATATGGAGACGGTCAGGAGGCTGACCCCCAAAGTCCGGGACGTTGCCCGCTATGACAGAAGCCTTAAGGTGATCGAAATTATTGCCGCCTCCGGAATTGTCCCTAAATCAGGGATTATGGTGGGCCTTGGCGAAACGGAGGAGGAGGTGCTGGCCACGATGGATGACCTGCTCAAAGCGGGTTGCAAAGTCCTGACTATCGGACAGTATCTTCAGCCGACTTCACACCATCTTAAAATAGTCGAGTTTGTGAAACCTGAAACCTTCATTAAATACCGGGAAGCAGCTATTCAAAAAGGGTTCAGTATGGTAGAGAGCAGTCCGCTTGTCCGGTCATCCTATCATGCAGAAAAACATATTCATGCTTAACTTGTTATCAAGATAAATGTCAAGGGTAAGATAATCGCTTAAATAATTGGGAATTGTGCCCGGCAAAATTATTCTTCCGCGGTTCATTTATTCTGACTGACATTATAAATTAAGAGACTAATGAAAAATATTGTTCATAGTAAATTACTGGCTATCAGAAATCTGACCGAATCGACCTATGTATTGAAACTCGAAAAATTAAATTTTGAGTTTAAAGCGGGTCAGTATTTGGTTTTGAATGTGCCCGGTGAATACAAGGCGCGCGAATATTCAATTTACAGCCCAGAGGAGGCTCCGACAATTGATTTGTTAATTAAAGAGGTTGATAAAGGTGAGGTTTCCAGGGAACTGAAATATATGAAAATCGGGACTAAGGTGGAAATTACAGGTCCGTTTGGATTTTTTGTACTCCGGGATACCCTCCCTGCGGAAACCAGGCATTATACCTTTATTGCTACAGGTACCGGGATTTCCCCTTTCCACAGCATTATTCAGTCGAATCCAGGACTTGATTACGATGTTGTTCACGGAGTAAGACATGGATATGAGGCTTATGATTCAAGTGATTACGAGGAAGATCGTTATCATTTGTGCACTTCCAGGGAACATGGGGAGAATTTTTACGGAAGGGTCACACAATATCTGAGGAATAAGGGGATTCGAAAAGATTCAATATTCTATATCTGTGGAAACTCCGGCATGGTGAACGAAGTTACCGAATTTCTTGAAAATCAGGGAATCACTCCTGAAAATATCCGGACAGAGGTATTCTTTTAAATCCCGCTGTTTTTAAATTTGAACCATGTATTCAAAGTTTGATCCTGCCCCTTGCGCCAGCTGCAACAACCCTCATATCTGCACCGGAACACCTCTTTGTCCCTGTTTTGATTTGCCCGTTCCTGAAGTGATTCTCGATTACATTGCAAATCACTTCGATGAATGTCTGTGTAATAATTGTATTGATGAACTGAAGATCAAATATATACGGTCCTGATTCCCATAGAACAGCATCAGAATTTTCAGAATTCAGGAATTTTCAGAATTAAAAAACTTTAAAATATTGGTTTTCCCAGCACCCCCATTAAATTTTAATGTTCATCCCTTTTTTTCAATAAATTCTGTTCATTCTCCAATTCTGCAAATTCTGGTTCTCCCTTTTTTATTCTGAAAAATCTGCATCAGAATTTTCAGAATTCAGGAATTTTCAGAATTAAAAAACTTTAGAATATTGGCTTTCCCAGCACCTCCATTAAATTGTTAAGTTAAAACCTTCGTTTCAAAAAATTCTGTTCATTCTCCAATTCTGCAAATTCTGGTTCTCTTTTTTATTCTGTAAATTCTGGCGTTATTGATTCTCAGAATTATATTTTGGGTTAAAGATTAACTTATACTGCAGACTTTTCGCACCAAAATTAATTAATAACCCTCTGGCAAAATCATATGCATCAACATAGTTCTTAGCTTGTGCCAAATGAACATCTTCCAAATTAATGACAGCTTTTATTTCGACAACAACTTTTTCTTCGACCACAAAATCAGCCCTTCGTCTACCAACATCATATCCTTTGTAATAAATGGTTTGCTCGACCTCTCTACCATAATACAGGCTGGCTTTATCAAATTCAATCGAGAGGCATCTCTGATAAATAATTTCCTGGAAGCCATTACCCAGAGTATTATGCACATCCATTGCACATCCAATTATTTTGTAAGTTAATGGGTCTCTTTCCATAACAGTTTTTTTATTGAATATCAGCATCAGAATTTTCAGAATTCAGGAATTTCAAATTTAAAAAGCATTAGTATATTGCCTTTCCCCTGCACCTCCACCCATTTGTTAAGTTAACACCTTTTTTTCAATAAATTCTGTTCATTCTGAAAAATCTGCATCAGAATTTTCAGAATTCAGGAATTTTCAGAATTAAAAAACTTTAAAATATTGGTTTTCCCAGCACCCCCATTAAATTGTAATTATCATCCCTTTTTTTCAATAAATTCTGTTCATTCTCCAATTCTGCAAATTCTGGTTCTCCCTTTTTTATTCTGAAAAATCTGCATCAGAATTTTCAGAATTCAGGAATTTTCAGAATTAAAAAACTTTAGAATATTGGCTTTCCCAGCATCTCCATTAAATTGTTAAGTTAAAACCTTCGTTTCAAAAAATTCTGTTCATTCTCCAATTCTGCAAATTCTGGTTCTCCCTTTTTTATTCTGAAAAATCTGCATCAGAATTTTCAGAATTAAGGAATCTTCAGAATTAAAAACATTAGAATATTGGCTTTCCCAGCATCTCCATTAAATTGTTAAGTTAAAACCTTCGTTTCAAAAAATTCTGTTTATTTTCCAATTCTGCAAATTCTGGTTCTCCCTTTTTTATTCTGAAAAATCTGCATCAGAATTTTCAGAATTCAGGAATTTTCAGAATTAAAAAACTTTAGAATATTGGCTTTCCCAGCATCTCCATTAAATTGTTAAGTTAAAACCTTCGTTTCAAAAAATTCTGTTCATTCTCCAATTCTGCAAATTCTGGTTCTCCCTTTTTTATTCTGAAAAATCTGCATCAGAATTTTCAGAATTCAGAAATTTTCAGAATTAAAAAACTTTAGAATATTGGCTTTCCAAGCACCTCCATTAAATTGTTAAGTTAAAACCTTCGTTTCAATAAATTCTGTTCATTCTCCAATTCTGCAAATTCTGGTTCTCCCTTTTATGCTACCGATTCTAAATCCAGTAAAATCATTTAAATTAGCACACCAAAATGCCTGGAAAATATCATTATGCAAATCTGGAAGGAAATTCAGCTGATCACTGACTCTGGCGAACAAGCACCTGCTATTGCCCCATTAATTATTTCAGCCAGCCGGTCAACCGATATTCCGGCTTTTCATTCGGAGTGGTTGATTAATAGGCTAAAGAGGGGGTATGTATGCTGGAACAACCCTTTTAACCGGACCAAACCGCAATATATTTCGTTTCAGGAAGCACGGTTGATTGTTTTCTGGAGCAAGAATCCACTGCCAATTATAAAGCACCTCCCCTTCCTGAATCAGCTTGGTTTAAACTACTACTTTCAATTTACACCCAACAACTACGAAAAAGAGGGTTTTGAGCCAAATGTGCCACCGCTTAAAAGTCGGATTGAGACTTTTATCCGCCTCTCCGAATTGATTGGGAAGGAGAAGGTAATCTGGCGGTTCGATCCGTTGTTGCTGACCCATGAACTGAGTGTAAAAGATATATTATCAAGAATTTGGGAACTTGGAAATCAATTGGTCAACCATACAGATAAATTTGTATTTAGCTTTGCCGATATTCTTTCGTATCAAAGGGTACAAAATAACCTTATCCGAGAAACAAACTTCTATCATAAATCAGATATTCATCTTGCAGAATTTACAAGGGCTCAAAAAATAGAATTTGCCGAAGGAGCTCAGAAATTTCTGGCAGAATGGAGAAAGTGTAATCCCGATTTTCAGATTGCCACATGTGCCGAAGATATTGACCTGGAAAAATATCAGATTACCCATAATAAATGTATTGATGACGAGTTGATTGAAAGGCTTTTTTCAAAAGAGCGGAAGTTGATGGAGTTGCTTGGTGTAAAAACCAATAAGCAATTGTTTATTGGTGAAGAAGTTCACACAAATAGGGGCAGTCTCAAAGACAAAGGTCAGCGGAAAGATTGTGGCTGTATGATCAGTAAAGATATTGGATCGTACAATACCTGCAATCATCTTTGTGTTTACTGCTATGCCAATACATCCCCCTCAGCTGTAAAAAAGAATTTACAGGAGCTGAATCCCGACTCAGAGAGTATTTTACCTTAAATTTCTTATCCCACTGAAAATACCTGTAAAATGAGAAACCCCATAAATGAATCGCAAAAGACTGTTAATGAAGAGCCTGTAAATCAATCGGAGGAAGAGGTCGGGGTGGAAAAACAGATCATCATCCATTGCCGGTGTGATTCAAGCGGAAGCGAAGATTCGTATCTCCGAATCTGGAAAACAACTTATCTGATCGACCACGATTCAGAATATAAATGCAACCTCCTTTTTGCCTTTAAAATCTCCTTTTATCCGGTATGGGACTTGCTGCCCGGCAATTCATCCCGGAAATTTACATTGATCTTTGGCGGATTACCCAAAAGTTGTCGAATGTTCGATCTGATTGAAGTTGCAGATGGCACTGGTGAATTTGTATCCAAAGGAATTGTCCGGAACAAGGAAGATGTCTATTATTTAATTTTCAGGTAAGTAAAAGATTTTTCTATAATCAAATGAAAGATTTACATCGCTGATTAATAAGTTTTTACCTGAATGTATTTAAAGATTTCACCCTGATTTTAAGCTAAAGAAATATGCTTAAAAATAAAAAAAGCTGCTCCAAATTAGGAACAGCCTTTTTTGATAAGATATCGAATACTTTGTTACTTCTTCTTTTGTGGAACATTCCGTTGTTTGGACATCTCCTCCAACTTAGACTGAAATTTTGATTTGGTAACAGGCATTTTTTGCTTGGCTTTTATCTGGGCGTGGATTTGTTCCTCATTCACCAATTTCTTGAAGATAAACATTTGAACAAATGTAAATACCAGCGACAAGAAATAATACAGACTCAAACCCGAAGCATAACTGTTAAAGATAAACAGGAACATTACAGGCATCAGATACATCATCGTTTTCATTCCCGGCATCTGTTGTGTACCGGCAGAACTCATTTCGTTGTTGTATTTGACGTACAGGATGTTGGTGACAGTCATCAGCAGACAGAAAAGGCTAACATGACTTCCATAATATGGGATATCCCATGGAAGGGTCACGATGGAATCAAATGAGGAAAGGTCATGTGCCCAAAGGAAGCTTTGTTGTCTCAGTTCGATGGAGATCGGGAAAAAATAAAACATTGCAACCAGGATTGGCATCTGGAAGAGCATCGGTAAACAACCTCCCATCGGGTTCACCCCGGCCTTTTTATAGAGCGCCATTACTGCCTGCTGCGACTCCATCTTTTTGTCTTCCCCAAATTTCTTCTGAATCTCCTCTATTTCAGGCTTTAACAACCTCATTTTAGCCTGTGAAATATAGGATCTGTAAGTAAATGGCGCTACAATTATCTTAACATAAATTGTAAGCAGCAGGATGATCAAACCAAAACTTCCAATATATCCTCTGAGAAAATCAAATGCAGGGATAATGATAATCTTGTTGACCCATCCAATTACGGTCCAACCCAGTGAAAGCTCTTCTTCCAGACTTACGTTATACTGTTTGAGGGTATTATACTGATTAGGACCAAAAAAGAACCTGGCCGGAAATGTTTCACTTCCCGAATTATCCAATGGAATCGTTAAATCGGCACTCATATCCGAAACAAAGGCAGGATCCTTATCCCTCTTTTTGGTACTGATCTGGCCATTGAGGAATGCCTTATCGGCAATCAGTGCCGAAGAGAAGAAAAGTGTCTTAAAACTTACCCATTCAACTTTAGTAGACAATGCTTTAGATTCCGATTTAGTTGGGGCAATCTTATTCACTTCATCCTGGTAAAACTTATAATAGGTTGTGGCATAATTATCTTCCCCAAACTTCGAAACTTTCTCCTGGCGCGGCATCTCCTGGGTCCAGGCAAAATTGATGTAGTTCGAATTGGCTCCCATCACCTTTTTAAGTCCTGCTGTATGGATATCAAATCCAACCATAAAGGAGTTATATTTGAGCGTATAAGTATACGCGACCATTACCCCATCACCGGCTTTAAGTTGCATGGTAAGCGATTTGAAAGCAGCTTTCCCCTCCGTGTTAATTTTCTCACGACCCTCTTTCCCTTTGGAAACGGGGCTTCCGGCAACAGTTATTAAGCTGTCAGTAACCGAAGGAACGAAAAAGAACTGGTCAGTCTGAATGCTCTTGTTCTGGGAAAAGAAATTGAGTCCAAACCGGTTTTTATCACCTTCGAAAAGGACCAGCGGTTCGCCGTTAAATCTTTTATATCCCTTTAATTCAACACTGTAGATCTTTCCGCCCTTGGTTGATACCCTAACCTTCATCAGGTTATTTTCCAGTGTGATAAAATGTTCAGTACCTTTAGCCGCATCTGAAAATACTCCGTAAAGGTTTTTCAATTCATCATTAACGGCAATTTTTCCGGTACTATCCGATTTAGTGTCCGTCAGTTTTCCCTGGAGAGCGGCGGCGGCATCCCGGGCTTTACTGTCAGCCTGACGGGCATTTTCTGCTTCTACCTGCACCAAGGAATCGTTCTGACGCTTTGCCGCATCAATTTCCCGTTGAGACGGCTTATTAAAATAACTAAAGGTTATCAGAATTACAATAATCAGGGCAAAGCCTGTAATGGTATTTTTATCCATAAATTGAGATGATCGTATTTTTTATTTAGAATTATCGAGAACAGATTTTATAAAAGCAACAAAAAGTGGATGTGGTTGTAAAACCGTACTGCTGTATTCAGGATGAAACTGAACTCCAACAAACCAGGGATGGTCCGGAATTTCAATCACTTCAACCAGGGTTGTTTCGGGGTTGATTCCCACCGCTTTCATTCCGGCTTCTTCAAATTGCTTTAGAAATGCATCATTAAATTCGTAACGATGCCTGTGTCTTTCGGTGATTTTTGCTCTTCCATATGCCTGATAGGATTTGGAATCTCGTTTAAGCTGACAAGCATAGGCTCCCAAACGCATAGTTCCCCCTTTGTCTGTAATTTCTTTTTGCTCTTCCATCAGATCAATGACCGGGAACTTTGTTCCGCCGTTCATCTCAGTTGAGTCAGCATCACACATTTTCAACACATTACGGGCAAATTCAATGACAGCTATTTGCATACCAAGGCAAATTCCGAAGAAAGGAATTTTATTTACCCGGGCATATTTAGCGGTAACAATCTTACCCTCTATTCCCCGATGACCAAACCCGGGGGCTATAATTATTCCGGAACACCCCTTTAATTTCCGTTCAATATTCTCTTCATTGATCCGTTCGGAGTGAATCCACTCAATATTGACCCTGCATTCGTTAGCGGCACCGGAATGAATCAGCGCCTCGCAAATCGATTTATAGGCATCGTGGAGTTCCACATATTTTCCGACAAGGGCAATTTTGACCTCTTTTTTGGGATTCTTATAACGAAGTAAGAAATCGTTCCAATCTTTCAAATCAGGCGGATCTCCGATTGGCAGTCCGAATTTTTTAAGGACGATTTCATCCAGTTTCTCCTCTTTCATTTTAAGTGGCACTTCATAAATCGTTGAAACATCAATCGATTCAATAACCGCTTCTTTATTTACGTTGCAAAAGAGGGCAACTTTCTCTTTTAATCCCGGTGATAGGGCATGCTCTGTCCGAAGAATCAGCACATCAGGCTGAACTCCGTTTTCAAGCAATGCTTTTACCGAATGTTGGGTAGGCTTTGTTTTCAACTCACCGGTTGCCGAAAGATAAGGAACCAGAGTGAGATGGATAAACAAGGCATCGCTCCCCAATTCCCATTTCAATTGCCTTACGGCCTCGATAAACGGTAAAGATTCAATATCTCCGACCGTACCGCCGATTTCAGAAATTACAACATCAAATTTTTTCTTTGATCCCAGATATTTGACATATTTCTTAATCTCATCGGTAATATGAGGAATAATCTGAACCGTTTTTCCAAGATAATCGCCCCGCCGTTCCTTATTGATTACCGACTGGTATATCCTTCCGGTTGTGACATTATTTGCCTGTGAGGTAGGGGAATTAAGAAATCGTTCGTAGTGTCCCAGATCAAGATCGGTTTCAGCGCCATCCTCCGTCACATAACATTCCCCGTGTTCATAGGGATTGAGTGTTCCTGGGTCTACGTTGATATAGGGATCCAGTTTCTGAATGGTTACCTTGTATCCTCTTGCCTGAAGTAATTTGGCCAGCGATGAAGCAATAATCCCTTTACCCAGTGAGGAGGTCACACCGCCCGTTACAAATATATACTTCGTTGTGGCCACAATTATAAATTTTTGAGCATTCTAAAAGTTCGCAAAGTAACGAATTTTAATCGGAAACATGCTATGGTTGGATTAAAATTAGGTTACCAAAGTCAGGGCCCGACTTGTTCGGATCATGAACAAGACGGGCCCTGAATACCCTTACGCTATCAGCAAAGCATTAGTTAACCTCCTCCTGAGAATCGATAATTTTCAATTTCTCCTTCAGGTAATCGATCTGAACCTTAATCTTTTCGATTTGTATGTTTACCCCCTGGATCAATGATTGCGCACCCTTGCTTGAACCAAAGAACCCAACATTATTGGCCAGGGTATTTATGTCATTTTCAAGCTGTTTCAGATGCTGCGAACATCGGTCGCGTTCCATATTTATTTTGGACCAGCCACGGGGTTGCGAAGCCAGGTGCTCTATTTTACTCTTGAATTTATAGAGCCCCATGTCCTGGTCATCCAATTTCAACTGATCAAAATGGCCATCAATCAAGGCATGGTAACGAGCCTGCAACTCCTCCTTTTTACGGAAAGGGACAAAACCGATTTCGCCCCACCGCTCCTGGAATTTTTTAAGTACTTCAATATCCTCTTTGGGATTTCCCGACGCTTTGAAGTTTTCAATTTCAGCAACAAGTGCCTTCTTGGCTTTATAGTTCTCATCCTGATCCCCTGTAACGCCAGAAAAATGTGTTGTTTTATGATTGAAAAACTCATCACAGGCACTCCTGAAACGCTTCCAGATCAGCTCCGATTGCTTGCGTGGAACAGGACCGACTTCTTTCCATTTTTTCTGAAGGGCAATTAACTTATCAGTAGTTGCCTTCCAGTCGTCAGACTCCTTCAACTTTTCAGCCTGTTCGCATATTTCCAATTTGAGCGCCATATTTTTATTAAGCTGATCTTTGCTTTTATTCCAGAAATTACGTTTGTTCTGGAAAAAAGTATCATTGGCAGCCCTGAACCGTTCCCATACCTTGGCATTCTCTTTTCGCGGCCCAAATCCTGAATTTTTCCAGGCTTCCTGCAATGCAATTACCTTCTCTGTGATATCGTTCCATTCGCGGGGATTGTCAGAAGTGAACTCACAATATTGTTCTGCCAGCTCACAAAGCTCAACTTTCTTTTGCAATTGCTCCTTCTGAGAAGATCGCTCCTGCTCAAAGAATTGCTGATAACGCTTGTTAATCAATGTAGTAGCCAATTTAAACCGCTCCCATAACTCCTGTTTATTTTCGCGGGGTACAGGTCCAATCTCGCGCCACGATTCGTGAAGCTTTTGAAGCTCTCTGAATGTAGACAGCGCTTCGGCATCGGTTTTGGCAAGTTCCTCTGCCTTCAGGCACAGCTTTGCCTTTTCGTCCATATTTCTGCGAAGATCAAGGTCACGCAATTCCCGGTTGATCTTCACAAAATCATAAAACAGCTCAACATTATAATGGTAGTTCTCCCACAGATCCTTAACCTTGGTTTGAGGTACCTGCCCAATTCCCTTCCACTTGTCCTGGAGATTATTAAACTCCTGAAAGGTCATATTTATAGACTCTTCACTATTGATTAAAGATTTAATCTCTTCAATAATAGCGAGCTTTTTATGGTAATTATCTTCTTTTACAGCTTCCTGTTTTTTATTTAATTCTGCACGCAGATTTTTATATTCCCTGAGGAGGTCTTTCAATTCAGCCTCATGAATATCTTCCTGAGGCTCAAATAATTCCTCTTCATTTCCTTCAGCAGTAAAGGCTATTTTCTGCTCCTGGATCTCATTGTTCCTTATTTTATAAAAACATCCTTTGATCGCTTCGGCATGCGGTCTGATCTCTTCCGCACTCCCTTCTGACAATATCTTTCTTAAAGTGTTAACTAATTGAACTTTGCTGTATGAAGAATAGTCATGGATAGGGATTGCATGTGCATCTGGTTCTCTGTCGCTGAACAGATCATCATCATCTTCCAAATCATTGGATACCTGAACTATCTGTTCTATCAATGTCGTTTCTGCTGTACCTGCGACCTCTTTAACCGGCCTGGGAATATTACCCAGATTAACAACAGGTTCGGGAACCTCATATACGGGAACAGTAATTTCTATGTTTTCAACCTTAACCTCAGAAATCGGTACTGCAGAAATTTCGAGCTCTTCGACTAATTCCGGAATGATCACAACTACCGGAACTTCTTCCTTTGATTTTAGCTCAGTATCAACAATAACCTGAGTATCAGCCCCAATTTCAACTGACGAATCCTCCGCTGATCCGGGAAGATGCGCATCCTCGTTTGCCGCAAGCTCTTCTGAAGTATCCTCTGCCTGAATGTCTGCCGGCGCAGGATCTGTTAATGAATCAGATAACTTTTCTGGTGAAGGTTCAATCTCTTCAATCGATTCTTCTTTTTTAAGGTCTGGAACTTCAGAAGCTACCTCTGCAGGCACTACTTCACCATTTTTGAGCAACTCTGCCTCTTCGGATGCTGCGCTTTTGTTTAATTCGTTAGATTCCATCTGCAATTTCGTTACGGCGATTAAGCCAGGATGTATACAAGATTATTTTTCACGAAAATAGATATTTACGGGCTAATACTCAACTAATTCCAAAACATATTTTTCATCAAGCCTGACAAGGGACTGCAGAATTGAACTGCAGTCCCTGTATCATGTAGATTATCAGTGCAATATAAGAATTAATTAATAATAATATCTTTGGGCTCCTTTTCCTTAACCTCCTCCTTTTTAGGAATAAGAATGGTCAATATCCCCTCTGTGAAAAGTGCACTGATCAGATCTGAATCGACAGTTTTGGGGATAGAAAAGCGTCTGATAAAACTTTTAAATCCAAACTCTCTGGAGAGATATCTCTCATTTTCATCAGGTTTATCTTCGAAGCTCCCTTTAACAAGAAGCAGGTTATCCCGGTATTGAATTCCAATCTGTTCCTTTGAAAATCCTGCGACAGAGAGTTCAATTTTAAAACTTTCTTTGGTCTCGATCACATTAGCCAAAGGAATGGAAAAACAATTCTCTTTTTCCAGATCACCCAATAATTGATTGACTGCACTTTCAGAAAATGAAAGATAATTTAACGGCTTTGAAAATCTCAGTAAACTCATGATTTTTAAATTTTAATTGTTTAACATTTTAGTTGTTTCGTGATATATCCAAATCCCCTCAAGTGATGTGCCAAGGCAAAAAACAGGGGTGTAAATTCACAAACAAAGCCATTATGGCATTTTCAATCTATATTTCAAGCCATATTGTCATGATCTGTGATTAATTCGGACAAAGAGAGAAACATCACGGCGAATTGCTAAGATCGAACTGGAATGGTACTTTTGCAAAAAAAAACATGCGTATTGACATTCTCACTGTAGTACCCGAATTGCTGGAAAGCCCCTTTAATTATTCAATTCTAAAACGGGCAAAAGATAAAGGGCTGGCGGAGATTTTCATTCATAATATCAGGGACTGGTCAACAGACAAACATAAAAAGGTCGATGACTATGCTTTTAGCAAAGGCGCAGGAATGGTGATGGCTATTGAACCGATTGACAGGGCAATCAGTGAGTTAAAAAGCCAGCGGAATTATGACGAGGTCATTTTTTTGACTCCGGATGCCCGGCAGTTTGTGCAGAATGATGCCAACCAGTTATCGCTTAAAGAAAATCTGATCCTGTTGTGCGGGCATTACAAAGGTGTCGATCAGCGTGTTCGTGACAACCTGGTTACCCTGGAATTATCGATTGGTGATTATGTGTTAACCGGAGGTGAACTCGCGGCAGCCATTGTTGCAGATGCCATTGTCAGATTGATCCCCGGAGTATTGTCCGACGAAACTTCAGCCCTGACCGACTCCTTCCAGGATGGACTGCTAACACCTCCTGTTTATACCCGACCTGCCGAATATAAGGGTTGGCGGGTGCCTGATATCCTTCTCTCCGGCAATGATCAGCTGATCGATGACTGGAAACATGATCAGGCCTATGAAAGAACTAAAAAAATCAGACCTGATCTGCTAAAAGGCAAAGGATAATAAGTATTTAAATATCTGAATAATAGTATTATAAATTAAATAATTACCGAATTCAAACTACTTTCTGCAAATCTGTTTATAAGAACAGTATTTGCAGTTCTCCGTGATTTCGGTTTGCTGAAATGGAATATCCGTATTGAATATTTCCTCGAGTAACAGCCTGAAATGGAGTTCAAATTGCCCGGATACAGACACAAATTCAACTGCTTTATTTCCTATCTCCCTGGAGCGTAATGATGGATCATAGTCCTCTTCAAAAATTCCGCGCAAGGCGTAAATTCCGGGATATATTCCGGCTAATTGAGGTTCATTCTTATATAGGATATACGAGTAAACCAATGTTTGAAAAGCTGCCTTATTCCTGGTTTTATTTTCCCTGTCAAAAAGCGACTCCATAACAGGGAAATCAAGGCTCGTACTACCTGTTTTGTAATCATATATATATAAAGAATTATTTATGCGATCAATGCGATCAATTGTCCCGCCAATCAGAACTTTCCGGTCAGAATCATTGATATCCATAGTTGAATTTACCTTTTTTTCGAGCCCGGCTATTTCGAAGGGCACCCGTTTTCGGTCAACGACCAGCAATTGATTTACATATTTCTTTACAATTTCAAATACCAGCCAGTTCCGTCCTTTTAAAGAAACCTGCTCGGAGGACTTAATCCCTTTAAAATAGACCTTTAAGAACGATGCATTGATGATTTCATGCACGTATTCCTGATCTTGAAGGATGGTTTCAACATCTTCATATTTAACTGTTTTACCGATGAATGGCTGATAGATTTTTTCCATGGCATCATGAAAAAGAAGACCAAATATTTTTGCATCAACCTCTTCGGAGATCTCATCAGGTTCGTCTAATCCCGCGGAATACCTGAAATAGAATTGCAAAGGACAAGTGAGATATTTATCGATGGCACTTGGAGATAATGGCCGGGCACCCGTCAGATAATCGTTTAACTTAGTCATCACTTTCGGACTTTTTTCTACCTGAATTGGGTGTACGGGAACTTGTTCAATATTGAATATAAAATTCGTTTCCGATATTTCAAATGGCGATTCGAGCAGCAACTGATAGAGATAACGGCTTTTTTCACCCGTGAACAACCCATTAGCCCCTGAATCATAGACAAATGTTACATTTTCTGCACGTTGAATAAGACGATAAAAGTAATAGGCATACATCGCATTTTGCTCCTCAATGGTTGGCAAACCAAAAACTCGCCGTAAGTTATAAGGTATAAATGATCCGGTGGATGAAATCCGGGGCATGGTACCATCGTTCATCGAGAGGATAATAAGGTTTTTAAAATCGAGGGTGCGCGTTTCAAGAATTCCCATAATCTGCAATCCTTCAAGTGGTTCACCATCAAATGGAATGGATAATCCACTCAAATATTGGATTAAAAACCGGAAAAATGACTCTTTGGAAACAAAATTGTCGGTATTAAAAACTTTTGTACTGTCATTAACGACAATATCCTTGAGCTTATTTACCGCAAGAAATGCCCGGTAAAGATATTCACAGTAAATAGTAGAGTGCTCCTCAAAAATTAGCTCGGTTTGAATGTTCTTAGCCGCCTCATTCGGGTTACCGCTTTTCTGTTGCCAGTGAGTAAAAATAACCCTGATGATTTCCACAAAATAATCTGAAAGACCGGGAATATCCTGAGGAGCCCAAAAGAGTTGACTGAAAAACAAATTCCCCGTCAACTCCGTCTCTGACAAGTAGATTACATTGTTCTTTAAAATCCTGGTTAAGAGCTCTTTGCTCGCTGAAGGTTCAAAATCGATCACCAACTGATGATTCAAAACCCGCATCACATCTTTATTATAAAAAGTCATCTCCCCGCCATTGAAACGGCAATTCTTCTGCAAAGCTATAAGTTGTGAAACCAGGCTGAAAACCGGTGTCATTTTCAGCGGATACCCCATTGTGACGTTCACCTTATTGTTGCTCTCTGGTAAGGCGTTAATCATCGGCAGGAGCAGCTCTTCATCACAAAGCACCACCGCGGTTTCATCAAAATTTAATTCCCCGGAATTCAGATTTATCAGTTCATTTGCTGCCACCTGAACCTGACCTGCCTGAGAAGCTATATTTACTATTTTTAATTTTTTGGGAGAAGATGTAAGTGATTTATATTCCGCACTGTAATTGGAATTAGGGAATCTGCTCATATTTTTACGCAGAAATGAGCCTGCTTCCTGGGTCTCATCAGATACATAGTAATCGTCAAAATCCCAGTAGAATTTAGCCTTTTCATGATTCAGAAGAAATTCAAACAACTCTTCTTCGCAACGGTTCAAGGCATTAAATCCAATAAAAACATATTCCTTTACCGCTGTTATACGGGATTGATTCCGGACCAGATGTTCCACTACTTCGCGGTAAAGCATCCCTTCATAAGCCAGCCCTTCACTTTTAAGTGTTGCTTTAAACTGAGTATATACACCAAAAATGTCCTCCCAAAGTCGTATAAATTCCTGTTGATTAGGCGTCTGCTCCTGATTGGCAAGGGTCTTCCAAAAATTCCCGAGTTGCTCCTTTTCATCCTCATGCAAATCACTGAAACGGGCATCAATCTCCTTCAGTTCAGTAACATTTGTAAATAGGTCATGCGCATTTACCAGATACTTATCCACCTGGTCAAAATCGCTGATCAGCATCTCGCCCCAAAAATAGAAATCATCCAAAAGTTCTTTTGACCCCGTTGACTGGCAATACACTTTATATAGTCTGAAAATAAGACTTAGCCTATCCGGTACATGCAATGGCGAGAACTCCGAAAAAAGCTCATTTATGGTTATTATGGCCGGTGAAATCAGGGGTGTGGTAATCAGGTCGTTCAGGTAATTTGTAAAAAAAGCCCCTCCTCTCCTGTTTGGAAAGACCAGAGTAAATTTGCTAATATCCTCTCTGTGCATTTTCAGCAAATGCGAGGCCACCTGATTTAAAAATCCGTTCATAAACGATTCTTTTTAAGAATAAAGTGTAAGAAATAGGTAAATAATAATTTACTTCGTCAAGAATTTCCTTGAATGCCAATTATTTGATAAATAGGGATAAATAAAATTTAAAGTTGGTTCTTTTTTTTGAATATGTATTTACACAAAGAAGGTTTAATTACAGTTTTTATTGAACTTCTTGGGCCAATTATTTGTAATTGTTACGGAATTAAATTTAAAAAATGGATAGATTCTCTCAGGTAGGAAATCATGAAATTGGGGCAATTGAAGAGTTATATCAAAGTTATCTTCAAAACCCTCATGAGATAGATGAAAGTTGGCGCAATTTTTTTGAAGGATTCGAACTTGCCCGAAAATCCTATGAAAACAAATCATTGGAACTGGTTGACAAAAGTCAATTAGGAAAAGAGTTTTGTATACTTAATTTGATAAATGGATATCGTCAACGGGGTCATCTTTTCACCCGGACCAATCCGGTGAGACGACGACGGCAGTACTCTCCCACACTTGATTATCACAACTTTGGATTGCAGGAAAGCGATCTGAATGTGGTATTCGAAGCGGGTAAAGAAATTGGAATCGGACCCGCGAGGCTAAGTGCAATAATTGCACATCTGGAACAGACCTATTGCGAGTCAATCGGGGTAGAATATCTTTATATGCGGCAGCCGGAATTGATTGACTGGCTGAAACAAAAGATGGAAAGTACCCGCAATTCGGAGGAACTCACTCCGGAAACTCAAAAGGAGATTTTTAATTACCTTAAAGAGGCCGCAGGTTTTGAAAGTTTTATACACAAGAAATTTGTGGGAGCCAAACGGTTTTCCCTCGAAGGAACCGAGGGGTTGATTCCGGCATTAAACGCGATTATTGAGCACGGCCAGGGTCTTGGTCTGCAGGAATACGTCATTGGAATCTCCCACCGCGGAAGGTTAAATGTTCTGGCCAATATCCTTCGCAAACCGTATGAAAATATATTCAAGGAATTCTATGCTACCGAATATGAAGATGGAATTGTGCTTGGCGATGTTAAATACCATTTAGGATTTGACAAGGAGATTATTACAAAGAATGGTTCAAAAGTAAAATTGAGTCTCCTCCCCAATCCGTCACATCTCGAGACTGTTGCACCGCTTGCTGAAGGGATGGTCAGGGCAAAAATTGACTATACCCATCAGGGGGATTTTAATAAAATTGCCCCGATAATCATTCATGGCGATGCTGCTATTGCAGGGCAGGGGGTTGTTTATGAAGTTGTTCAAATGTCACTGTTGCCAGGTTATAAAACCGGTGGGACCATTCATATCGTTGTCAATAATCAAATCGGATTTACAACCGACTACCTCGATGCCCGGTCAAGTACCTATTGCACTGACGTTGCCAAAATTACCCGTTCACCTGTCTTCCATGTAAACGGAGACGATGCTGAAGCAATTATATTTACTGTAAAAATGGCTCTTGAATTCAGACAGCATTTTCACAGCGACGTATTTATCGATATTTTGTCGTACCGGAAGTACGGTCATAACGAAGGAGATGAGCCCAGATTCACGCAACCATTTCTCTATAAGGCTATTGCCCAACATCCTAATCCAAGGGATGTCTATGCGGCGAAACTCATTGAGTCAGGTGTAATGACTCAGCAGCAAGTATTGGAGGCGATTGATCATTTTAATCAGCACCTTGAAGAAAAATACGAGGTCAGCAAAAGCATTGAAAAAGTAAAAATTAAAAGCTTTCTGGTCGACGAGTACAAATCGTACCGATTTCCTGAACCGGCTGAGATAATTACCACACCCACAGAGGTTTCTGAAATAAAATTAAAAGAACTTGCCATTCAAATAAATACCCTGCCCGACGAGCAAAATTTCTTTGGTAAGATCATCAAACTTTTGGCTGACCGGCGGCAGCTTATTGCCGAAAACAAGGTCGACTGGGCCCTGGCCGAACAACTGGCGTTTGCCACTCTGCTTTCGGAAGGAATTCCGGTACGCCTGAGCGGACAGGATAGTGAGCGGGGAACATTTTCACACCGCCATGCAGCCATTGTGATGGAGGAGGGAAATGAAAAATATTTCCCGCTTAAAAATATCTCTCCTGATCAGGCAAAATTCAGTGTCTTTAATTCCCCCTTAAACGAATATGGGGTAATGGGTTTTGAATATGGCTATTCCCTGTTCTACCCCAAAGGATTAACAATCTGGGAAGCTCAGTTTGGAGATTTCAGCAATGTGGCACAAGTAATTATTGATCAGTATATTAGTTCTGCAGGTGAAAAGTGGGGTTTAATGAACGGCCTTGTGTTGTTTCTGCCACATGGTTATGAAGGTCAGGGATCAGAGCACTCAAGCGGACGAATTGAAAGGATGCTTTCGTTATGTACAAATTATAATATGCACGTAATGATGCCAACAACACCGGCAAACATGTTTCATCTGTTACGCCGTCAGGTTTTAGGTAATATCCGGATTCCAATGGTTGTCTTTACTCCCAAAAGTCTGTTAAGGCATCCTCTGGTCATCTCACCCATCGAACACCTCACGTCACATGAATTTATGGAAATCATTCCTGATGACAACGTATTGCCGGGCAAAGCAGAAGTATTGATTTTCACATCAGGAAAAATCTATTATGAATTACTGGAGCGACGTGAGAAACTGGAACTTAAAAACGTTGCCATTATCCGTATTGAGCAACTCTTCCCCTTCCCCTCGGAAGAGATTCGACTGATTAAATTCAAGAATCCCAATGCCAAACGGGTAATGTGGGTTCAGGATGAACCTGCCAACATGGGGGTTTGGCCATTCCTCTCGCGGAAATATCCGGAGCTTCAGCTCGAGCTGGTTAGTCGGCCCGAAAGCGCCAGTCCCGCTACCGGATTACTTGAAAAACATAAAAAAAGCCTCGAACGCATTCTGAATACGGTTTTTAATTAACTTTAGAAAATAAATTTTTTGTTATGATTCTTGAAATTAAAATACCCTCTCCCGGAGAATCAATTACTGAAATTGAAATCGGTAAATGGCTTGTCGAAGATGGCGCATTCGTAAATAAAGATCAGGAAATTGCTGAAATTGAATCGGATAAGGCAACTCTCTCGCTGAGTGCTACCGCAGCAGGAATATTGAAAATTCTCATAAAAGAGGGAGACAGGGTGGCTGTAGGAACTGTTGCTTGTACAATCGACAGTAGTGAATCCATTCAGCAACCTGAGAACACTTCTATACTGTTAAATAAAGAACCTGATTCAGCAACTGATGTCAAAGTTCCGGAAAAGACGAAAATATCTGTTTCGCCGATTACAGACACCAAAGCCGCAATTTCAAAACCGGAGAATAGCCAGGTTAAGTTGACACCTGCGGCAAAGGCTGTGATGGAGGAAGCCGGAATAAATATTGAAGATGTGCTAAATGGCCTTCGACGGATTACCAGGAAAGATGTGGAGTCTGTACTAGCGGCACCTGCAAATTCTGCTGTGAATTCCACCACACAGGTTGAAGCAAATCGCAATGTGGACCGCACAGCAATGTCTGCCCTTCGGCGCAAATTAAGTCAGCGGTTAGTGGCGGTTAAAAACGAAACAGCCATGCTGACCACTTTCAACGAGATTGATATGAGTCAGCTCATGGAATTGCGAAAGAAGTTTCAACAACCATTCTTCGAGAAATATGGCTTTAAACTAGGATTTATGTCCTTTTTCACCAAAGCCGTGAGCGTGGCATTATCAAATCATCCTACAGTTAATTCATTGATTGAAGGAGACGATATACTGACACCAAAATATCATGACATTGGAATTGCTGTTCAAACGCCCAAGGGGCTGATGGTTCCTGTTATTCGAAATGCCGAGACCAAGACAATCGAATCGATTGAGCGGGAGATTAAAGAGCTTGCAGAAAAAGCAAGAGGCAAGAAACTTTCCATTCAGGAAATGAACGGAGGGACATTTACCATTACCAATGGTGGTGTCTTTGGCTCTTTAATGTCCACCCCTATTTTGAATCCGCCGCAGAGTGCGATCCTTGGAATGCATTCGATAAAAGACCGTCCAGTTGCAATAAACGGAAAGGTGGAAATCCGGCCCATGATGTTTGTGGCGCTCTCCTACGATCACCGGATAATCGATGGCAAAGATTCGGTAGGATTTCTTGTAAAAGTTAAGGAATTGATTGAGGACCCTTCCAGACTACTTTTTAATGGAAAGAGTCAGGAACAAATTCTGCTCGGTCTATAATCATCTGTCTAAAAAGAAAAACCGGTAAGACAAAAACAGATCCTATTTTCCGGGATTCATAGAAGTTTACTTAAGCAATTAAGTAAACTTTTTTTTTGCCAATCGATGATAAACAAAAGGCACCCCTTTTGAGGATGCCCTATGTTAACCTAACCAAAATCTATGAAAAAAAGTGCTTTACTCTTACAAGATAAATATGCAACAGAATTTAGTTAAGACGACTTAACAGATCTTAAAAATTGTTAAATCAAAGTATCTTAAAGATAACAGTTATTTAACGATCCTCATTTTATAGAAGGAGCGATAAACAAAGAATAGTGCGATTAAAAAGAAAACCCCTCCAACATAAGGTGCCACACTATAAAAGCTGTCTGAGATTGCAATTTCCATGGCAAGTAGTCCGAATAATGTGGTAAACTTGATAATTGGATTCAATGCAACCGATGAAGTATCCTTGAATGGATCGCCCACGGTATCACCAACAATAGAGGCTTCATGCAAAGCAGTACCCTTTTCACGGAGATCAACTTCGACAACTTTTTTTGCATTATCCCATGCGCCTCCGGCATTGGCCATAAAGAGCGCCTGGAAAAGTCCAAAGACAGCGATGGAAATAAGGTAACTAACGAAAAATGAAGTTGCTGCATATTTGAGAGCCGGTGTTGCTGCTGTCATATCGCGATATCCTGCGAAAAAGGCAAAGGCCAGCGCGAATGAGAAGATTGCAATAAAAATATTAAACATACCTGTCTGGGCATATTGGGTGCAAATTTTGACAACCTCCTTGGAAGTTTCAATCGAAGCACTGCTGTCGGCGCCTTCGTCCAAATGAATATTTTTCTTGATATATTCAACAGCGCGATATGCACCAGTGGTAACTGCCTGTATTGACGCTCCTGTAAACCAGTAAATTACAGAACCTCCTGCCAGGAATCCCAAAATGGTATATGGATTAAGGATATTCAGAATGGTTTCTGGTGCAATACCAAATTTACCTTTGATCAGCAGGATTAGTGAAAAGATCATGGTTGTCGCTCCAACAACTGCAGTTCCAATAAGTACGGGTTTTGCAGTAGCTTTAAACGTGTTACCCGCGCCATCATTCGCTTCAAGATAATGTTTGGCATTTTCGAAATCGGGTTTAAATCCAAATTCTTTTTCGATCTCAACCGCTGCATTCGGATTTTCCTCAATCAACGAAAGTTCATAAATACTTTGCGCATTATCGGTAACCGGTCCATAACTGTCAACAGCAATTGTAACTGGACCCATTCCCAGAAAGCCGAAAGCCACAAGACCAAAAGCAAAAATCGATGGATAGATCATTAATGAGTCAAGGCCATGTGTGGAAGAAAAATAAGCGATGAACATTAGAAACAGAAATACCATACCTTGCCAAAAAGCACTGAAGTTTCCTGCAACAAGTCCCGAAAGAATATTCAATGATGCACCACCTTCACGTGAAGCAGTTACAATTTCATTTACATGGTCTGATTTTGGGCTTGTAAATATTTTAGTGAATTCAGGAATCAATGCTGCTCCAAGAGTACCACAACTGATTATTATTGACAAGGTTAGCCAAAGGTTATTTGCCAGGCTGCCCAACATGAAATAGCTAACTGCAAAAGTTACCAGAATTGAAATAATAGAGGTAATCCAAACCAGAGTCGTCAGAGGCTTTTCAAAGTCAAGATCCAAAACTCCGCGATATTTCGTATTGGTATATAGCTTATTGATGTAAAATGAAGCAATGGAAGTAACAACCATTAAAATTCGCATCAGGAATATCCAGGTAAGAAGCAGGGTTTGTTGTTCAATCCTGGTTACTGCCAAAACAATAAAACTGATTAAGGCAACACCTGTAACACCGTATGTTTCAAAGCCGTCTGCAGTCGGGCCCACGCTATCGCCTGCATTATCACCGGTACAATCCGCAATAACACCGGGGTTACGTGGGTCATCTTCTTTAATCTTAAATACCACCTTCATCAGGTCACTGCCAATATCAGCAATCTTGGTGAAAATACCTCCGGCAATACGAAGTGCTGAAGCACCTAAAGATTCACCGATTGCAAAACCGATAAAACTGGCTCCTGCAAATTCGCGGGGAATGAAAAGCAGAATAATAAGCATCATGATCAGTTCAACACTGACCAGCAAAACTCCGATACTCATCCCTGCATCCAATGGAATATTGAGCAGCTTAAGCGGCTTGCGTTCGAGCGAAGCAAATGCCATACGACTGTTAGCCAAGGTATTCATACGGATTCCGAACCATGCTACACCATACGAACCAAGTATACCAATAACCGACCACATAAGGATCAGCAAGACTCCGCCAAAGCTCATTTGCTGCAGAAATCCAAAATAAAATGCGATACAGGCGGCGATAAAAGCAAATAGGATAAGTAAGAATTTTCCCTGCTGAATCAGGTAAGTCTTGCAGGTTTCAAAAATAATATGAGCAACATCCAGCATACTCTTGTGCGCCCCTAGCTTTTTCACCCTGAGAAACTGATACAGACCAAAAAGTAATCCAAGGATACAAATCACAAACCCAAACAGCAGCATATTATACTGTCCGGTTTCAAGCGCCGGAATTTTGAGATCGGCTTCACTACCAAAAGCTAAAGCCGGCAAAACTAAAATCATGAAAAAAGAAAATAATCGTTTCATACGTTTAAAATTAGAAAATAAATCTGTGTTAAGTCAATAGATATAATGAATGAAATACCATAAATATATAGTCCTCTCACCAGGTTAAACAAGGTCGGAAAGATAAATCGAAGTCAGCCAATTAATTTTTCAGGGTGTATGATTACTTTTTCACCCTCAATAAAAAATATTTTGCGATTTAATTTGCGTAAGGTTATCGGTTTGCATCTCAAGTCTGTAATTCAACATGTTTGGTTATATGTAAAATCCAAATTTAAGAGTGCTAATTTAATCTGAATTTTTATAAAAAATACTGATAATTCCAATATAATCGTAATTTGTAATGCTTTAAAATAGATTATCGGTGCGATTTTCAGCCCTTTTTTAATTTGCAATAATTGTTTGAAAATCTCTCCCCGAAACCATTCCAATGTCGTATCTTGGTATCATTCAAATTCAAGGATATATTTTTTAAAAATTTAGAGTCAATTTAATATGTTTGAAGTAAAAATGGTGGTTACCGATCTGGATGGTACACTTTTGCAGGCTGACAATTCTATCAGTGCAGCCGATCGGCAGACACTCGAAAGATTAGGCATGTTAGGACTATGCCGGGTTGCTGCCACGGGTCGAAATCTGTATAAAGTTAGGCTGGTCCTAAACGAAAATTCCCCTTTTGATTATGTTATTTTTTCTTCAGGTGCCGGGATTATGGACTGGAAAACACAAAAACTTCTCCGGGCAATGTCCATTCCAGAGGGGATAACCCAGGAACTGACAAATTATTTAATCAGCGAGAAACATAATTTTAAGATTTCCCGAGAATTACCGGATAACCACAATTTTGGGTGGTGGGAAAGCTACGATTGTCCGGAACTAAAAAGGTATGTTGAGCACCATAAGAAATTTGGCGAGGCCATCCAAATTGATCCTGATCACCTTTTTCCTTCCTCCCAATTTCTGATGTTTTTCCCCATTGGAAGCAATCAATTTGAGCTTGTTAAGGAAAAGGTTCAGATGGCGTTCCCCGAATTAAGCATCATTAAGACCACTTCCCCGCTCAATCCCGGTTATATCTGGATGGAAATATTTCCAAACAGCGTTTCCAAGGCACACGGAATTGAAGAGATTTGCCGGATAACCGGAATCTCACAACAAAATACCCTTGGTATCGGTAACGACTTCAATGATCTTGAAATGCTGGAATTTACTCAGCATTCCTATGTGGTTGATAATGCGCCTGAGGAATTGAAGATGAAATACCTGAACAGCCTTGCTCATTATGAGAACGGATTTAGCCATGCCGTAAATAAACATTTATCCAAATGAGTCAGGATGGTAACTTTTTGGCAGTCCATTCCGTATTAGTGCCATATGCTCTTTTTTTAATATATTTTCAAGTTATTAAAATCCCTTAGTATGAAAAAATTATTCTCTATTATCCTGCTTCTGTGGGCAGTACTTCAGCTTTCTGCGCAGCCATTCAAGCTGACAGACCAGATCCCATTTAACCCGGCTACAAGCAAAGGGGTTCTTAAAAATGGATTGACTTACTACGTTAAGGCAAATTCAACCCCTAAAAACCGCGCCGAGATGATGCTTGTCGTTTCTGCCGGCTCTGTACTTGAAGATCCGGATCAGCCCGGACTCGCCCATTTTTGCGAACACATGAGTTTCAATGGGACAAAGAACTTTCCCAAAAATGACCTGATTAAATATTTTGAGTCTATCGGAATGGAATTTGGACCGGAGATCAATGCCTACACAAGTTTTGATGAAACAGTGTATATGGTTAAGGTTCCCCTGGACAAGGAGGAATATATCCAGAAAGGGCTCCAGGTACTGTACGATTGGGCTTCACAGGTCACCGATTCTGACGAAGAGATCAATAAAGAGCGGGGTGTCGTGCATGAGGAGTGGCGGGCAGGCCAGGGGGCACAGAAAAGGATGATGAATCAATGGCTGCCGGTATTTCTTAAGAATTCAAAATATGCCGACCGATTACCCATAGGACAAATGGAGGTTATAGATAATTGTAAACCTGAAGTTTTAAGACGCTTCCGGAATGATTGGTATCGCCCTGATTTACAGGCAATAGTTGTCGTTGGTGATTTCGATCAAAATAAAATGGTAAGCCTGATTCAGGAAAAATTCTCGGCCATACCAGCCAGGGTAAATCAGCGTAAAAAAGAGGATTTCCCGGTTCCGGGGCATCCTGAAACACTTGTCAAAATCATCACAGACAAGGAAGCGACCTATTCATCAGCTTCAGTTTACATCAAACATCCGATGGTTATTGACCTGACAGTGAATGGCTATCGTACCTCAATCCTAAACACGCTTTATAATCAAATGATTAACCTTCGGCTTTCCGAACTGACACAAAAGGAAAATCCTCCATTTGTGATGGGTCAGTCAGGTTATGGAGGTTTAATTGGTCCATCAGATGTTTATACCTCCACGGCAATAACTCATCCGGGGAAAATTCCGGCCGGACTTAAAGCAGTGCTGCTCGAAAATGAGCGGGTCAAAAAGTTCGGATTTACACAGAGTGAATTGGACCGAAATAAGAACGCGATTCTTAAATCTATGGAATCTGCATATAATGAGCGTGATAAAAGAGAATCAATGAGTCTGGCGCAGGAATACACCCGTAATTTTCTGATGCGGAAGGAACCTATTCCAGGAATCGAATTGGAATTTGAGTATTACAAATCTTTTATGCCAACCATAACTTTAGCCGAAGTTAACGCTCTGGCTCAAAAGTGGATTACCAATGAAAGCCGGGTGGTTATAGTTACAGCTCCCGAACAGGCAGCTGCTCCTGCTCCATCAGAGGCTGATATCAGGAAGGTTTTGGATGAAGTACAGGCACAAAATATCACAAAATATGCCGATGAAACCTCCAGCGAGCCGCTGATGAAAATTGCCCCCAATGCCGGTAAAATAACCGGAGAAAAGAAAATCCCGGAAGTTGGCGCTACAGAATGGACCCTTTCAAACGGAACCAGGGTGGTCTTTAAACAAACAGATTTCAAAGATGACGAAATACTCTTTACAGGATACTCATTAGGCGGTTGGTCACTCTATCCCCAGGCTGACAATGTATCGGCCTCTTTTGCAGCAACGATCATGGACATAAGCGGGATTGCAGATTATAAAATGGCCACGTTAAAAAAGATGCTCTCAGGCAAACAAGTGTCAGTCAGTCCGGCAATTAAAATGCTTACTCAGGGATTGGAAGGATCATCAAATGTATCTGATATTGAGACACTTTTCCAGTTGATTAATCTCTATTTTACCCAATCAAGGTTTGATGAATCGGCATTTTCATCTTACATCACCCGGATGCGAAGTCAGTTGGAAAATAAGGATGTTTCACCGGAACGCGCTTTTGCCGATACTTTCCGGTTTGTTACCTCAAACTATCATCCACGGATGAAACCCCTTAGCAAGGAGATGCTCGATGAGGCCAAATTCTCCAGAATAGTCCAGATAGGCAAGGAACGATTTGCAAATCCGGGAGCCTTTACCTTTTTCTTTGTCGGAAAGATTGATCCTGCTAAATTTAAACCCCTGGTCGAAAAATATATTGCCTCACTCACTACAGGCAAAAAACCCGAAAAATGGGTCGATCTCGGAGTGCGGAAACCGGCAGGAGTGGTAGATAAAATCGTACACAAAGGGAAAGAATCCAAATCGATCCAGTATATACAATTTCACGGCAAACTAAATTACTCCAGCAAGGAGATTCTTGAGCTTGACGCATTGAGCAAAATATTGACTACCAGACTATTGGAAAGTATCCGCGAGGATAAATCGAGTGTTTATTATATTGGAGCTCAGCCAGGTAATAATAAATTCCCTGTTCCTGAATACGATATGACAATTTACTATGGAACGGCACCCGAAAAAGTAAAGGAATTAAAAGCCTCGGTCTTTGCCATTATCCATGACCTGATTGAAAAAGGACCTAAGCAGGACGAAGTAGATAAAGCACGGGAAAAGATCAAACGGGAACGGGAAACTAATTTACGGGAAAACGACTTTTGGGAAGTCACTCTTAAGAGTTTTTACCTTAACCGAAACGGAAATTTCAAATCATTCGGAGAGTTTAATGGCGTTGTGCAGGCACTTTCAATAGAATCACTAAAATCCGCAGCTGCAAAGACATTTGATTTCAAAAACTATGTAAGTGTGGCCTTGATGCCTGAAGAGGTGGCCAAGGTTCAATAATACACATTTATCACTGAATATAAGGGAGGAATCATAAAAAGGTCTATTTTATGATTCCTCCCTTTATCATTTAAGGATACCATCGCAACCTTTGCTTATTTTCCGATGGGAACCAGGATTTCAACAAAGGCACCTTTCGGGTTTCGGTTTCCGACCGTTATAGATCCCCTGTGTGCCTCGATAATCAGCTTTGCCAAATGAAGGCCCATGCCAATATTCTTGTCAATGTGCCCTTCCAGATTACTCATGGCGTGAAATAAATTATCAAGTGATACCTTTGAGAAACCACATCCGGAATCAGCGATTGTGACTTTCAAATATCTGTCAGGTTCATTTCTCATGGTGATTTCAACTGTATCACCATTGTTTGAGAACTTGAAGGCATTTTCCAGAATAGCCGTGAAACACTTTAAAAGGTATTTTGAATCCCCCCGGAGAATCGTATTTTTACTCTCTTTGCGAAATTCAATGACAATATTTTTTTCTGAAAACTGTGCAAGACATTGATTCATTGCAATTTCCATAATATCGATAAGATCAGATTCCTGGATAACCAACGCTTTTTCACCTTTTATCCGCAAAATTGAGGCCTCCAAAATCGTATTGGAAAAATTCTCAAGTCGCCTGACCGAGAAGTCGAGCAGTGTAAAATAACGGCTAACTTCATCGGGCAATTTATAACGTTCAATAAGCGCCAGGCTTCCCAGAATACCATTTAACGGAGTTCTGATCTCATGGCTGATAAGGTTGAAAAATTCCGATTTTGCCACCTCAAGAATCTCAAGTTCTTTATTTGCCTGGCTCAGTTTTTTCAACGAATCTTCAAGTTCATTTGTCCGCTGGACAACTTTTGATTCAAGCATCTGATTGATGTTCTTAGCCATCTGCCTGCTGTATTTAAATTCGATCAAGGTTCCGGACTTTCGAATTATATCGCTGTATATCAATGGTTTAAATACTAAATCATCTGCCCCGGATTCAAATATTTTATTAATTAAAGATAAATCATCATGACCGGCTATAAAAATCACAGGAATTATGCCCCAATTTGGATTCGATTTAATAGCCTTACATATCTCAAAGCTTTGCAGTTGGGGAAGATTAATATCAATAAAAACAAGGTCGATGATTTGGTCTTTTAAAATCCGAAACGCCTTCTGCTCATTCGGAGCGCTTTGAACCTCAAAATCATTTTCCTCAAGTATCTGTTCCAGAGAAGTAATATTATCAACTTGATTTTCAACAAGTAAAACTGTGAATTTCTTCATATCGGAGATTCTTTTTGAACAATTTGGCAAAGTCAATCCAAAGGTAAAAAAAATAGGAAAAGAATGTGTTCTTATTAAAGTGCATTTTCCATTCAGGGAATTAAAAACGGCAGTTAAAAATATCATTTCTTTAACATTGGATAGTTATCTTTGGGCAAATTATTAACCGTCTACTTTTCGCCGGAATATTTATGCAAATTCTTAGTGCAAAAGATTTTATAGAATTAGGGAAATCGTTTCCGATCATCGATGTAAGGTCGCCGGGAGAGTTTGCAGATGGACATATTCCCGGAGCTATTAATATCCCGATTTTCAACGACGAGGAACGGGCTGTTGTAGGTACAATCTATAAGTCAAAAGGACGACTCCCCGCGATTGAAAGAGGGCTGGAAATAGTTGGGCCCAAAATGGCCTGTTTTGCCCGGCGCGCTTCGGAGATAGCGTTAGAAAACCAATTACTCGTTCATTGCTGGCGAGGTGGAATGCGGTCAGAGAGTATGGCCTGGTTATTTGAACGGATGGATATAAAATGCTCTATTCTTCAGGGCGGTTACAAATCTTATCGCAATTTTCTCCTGGAGATAACAGGAAATATTTCACATTTAATTGTAATAGAAGGATATACAGGCAGTGGTAAAACAGACATCCTTCATTGCCTCCGCAATCTGGGGGAGCAGGTAATCGACCTTGAAGGGCATGCAAATCATAAAGGCTCTGTCTTTGGCGGAATTTCACAAGATCCACAACCAACAACTCAGCAGTTTCAAAATGAGCTTTTAAAGGTGATTTTGGAATTTGATCTGTCAAAAAGGGTATGGATTGAAGGTGAAAGTCAGTCTGTGGGAAGGGTTTTTCTCCCGGATCCCCTTTGGAACAGGATGAATCAAGCCCATAATATGGAAATTTTCGTTCCACGTGCAGATCGGATTGGCCGGCTTGTTGCAGAATACGGAGCACTTCCTGTGGAACTGATGGAAAATGCGATAATCAGCATTGCGAAACGGCTGGGAGAGGTCAGAATGAGAGAAATTCTAACCTTTTACCGCGAGAAAAAACTGGATCTTGTTGCAGATAAGCTACTTGAATATTATGACCAAACCTATCAATACAGCCGGGATAAATACAGAAAGAAACTGACTGAAGTCGTATTCAGTCAGGATAACGCCGCTGTAAATGCCGAAATAATAATGGCAAAGGCTGACCAGCTGCTTTAAAAAATATATAGTTAATAACCCTGAAAAAACTTTAGTTTCAGAATAATATAAGATAATGAATAACAGCTATTTAACCGAATATGACTCTGTAAAACTCACCCAATATTCACATGGTGCAGGATGTGGATGCAAAATATCCCCCAAAGTTTTAAATTCCATCCTGGCACAATGCAAAACCGAATTTCCTGATCCGTTTTTGCTGGTCGGCAACAGCACATTGGATGATGCCGCCGTTTATGATATTGGAAACAATCAGGTAATCATTTCAACAACCGATTTTTTTATGCCGATCGTTGATGATCCTTACGATTTCGGAGGGATTGCATCAGTAAATGCGATCAGTGATATTTTCGCTATGGGGGGAACGCCCTTGATGGCTGTAGCTATTTTATGCTGGCCGGTGAATAAACTCTCCGCAGAAATTGCGGGTCAGGTTATCGAAGGGGCAAAGCAGGCTTGCGCCAGGGCAGGCATAGCAATTGCAGGGGGGCACAGCATCGATGGCCCGGAACCTATTTTCGGACTGGCAGTTACAGGAATTGCGCAAAAGGACCAGATTCGGCTGAACTGTTCGGCTGAGATTGGTTGTGAACTTTATCTGACTAAACCATTAGGAATAGGTATCTTATCAACGGCGCAAAAACAGGGAATTCTGAAAGAGGAAGACCGGCAGACAGCGCGAAACCTGATGCTCACGATAAATTCCATAGGAAAAGAGCTTGGAAAGCTTGGTGGAGTTAAAGCGATGACCGATGTTACGGGATTCGGTCTGCTGGGCCACCTTATTGAAATGTGTGAAGGGAGCGGGCTCAGCGCGGAGATTGATTCCACTAAAGTTCCAATAATTGAAAACCTCGGGTTCTACCTGGAACACAAGACCTTTCCCGGGGGTACCTTCCGTAATTTCGACAGCTACGGACACAAAGTTGGTCCAATGACTGATGAGCAAAAGCATTTGTTTTGCGATCCACAAACCAGTGGAGGGCTTCTTGTAGCCGTTACACCGGAAGGCAAGCAGGAATTTCTGGATATCGCGGCACAATATGGATTGAATCCGGAGCCCTTCGGAGTGATAAAAAAGAGAGGTGATTATGCTGTCAATTTTATTGTGTCATAGGCCTGAAGCTCCGTTACCGGCATTGACCTTTTACCCGTTTGTGCCCGATGGCAGCTTCCCTGTCAAGTAATAACAGGGCATTTGGATGTGATTTCAGGACCGAAACAGGAAAATCCGGAGTTATTTCAAAGCTCATCAGTCGATTGTAAATCTGAGCCTTTCTGATTCCGTTTAATTGCAAAATTACCGACCTGGCCTCCATAATGGATTTGAGTCCCAGGGTGATGCCCGCACTGAGCCTGACTTCACCCCGGAAATATTTTTGGCCGACTTTTCTGGTCACCTCATCGAGCTCAACAATATGTGAATAGGATTCGAAGGGGCTCCCCGGTTCATTTAAACCAAGGTGTCCGTTCATCCCGACACCGAGTAAAACCAGGTCAATCGGGCCATGCTCATGGATAAAACTGTCAGTTTTGAGACATTCCTCCTCCGGATCAGCAGTTTCGCCATCAAAAAAGCACAGATTTTCGGATGAATAATCGATATGGTTAAACAGGTGCTTTTTGAGAAATGAAAAACAATTTTCGTTTCTCCTTTCTCCGAGGTTTAGCCATTCGTCCAACCCGACAATTCGGCACCTGCTGAAACTGATTTTTCCACGCTTGTATAAATCAATCAAATGATTAAACGTTCCGATTGAGGTTTCACCGGCGGGAAAACAGAGTAAGGCATCCGGTTTTTCAAGGATGATTCGTGCAATAATAGCCGCAGTTTCTTTTGATAACTCCTGATAATCATCAAAAATTATTTTTCCAATGGTATGCATTATAGTTTTAATTCTCCCCAACCCTGACGGTATTCCCGTTTCACAAATTGGTTTGCCTTTTCAAAATTAGTGATTCGCATATTTGGGCCGTCCCATTTATAGTTGATATACCTGCCCGGGAAGGTAAACGATTCCATATTGCCATAAACGGGATCTTTTTTGACCACTTTTCCGCGAATATTAAAGCTCCGTAAAAGCAGATTACCCATGAGTACCGTTTCGGTCAGGGGGCCGGCATATCCGACGAACGGGGAGTCTACCTCAGCATTTCCATAACCTGCAATGCAGGCATCAACCCATTGCCACCAGTGGCCATCCATATCTCCGACAATCCGGGGATACTTCCTGGGAACATTAACTGTCTTATTGAGAGTCAATGGAAGCAAAACCGGATTCCGTCCTCCCCAACCGCAGGCTGCTTTCCCCTTTGTTCCGACAAACAGGGTACCCCCCTCAAAATCATTAAGCCCCGGCCAATCGGCAAGAATATCATTCATATTTCCATCGGAATCAAGTTCCATTGGGCGCTCAGGGGTAATGCCGCCATCCATCCAGTAAAGGTTTAAGAGTTTCCCATTATTTTTGAGATATTTAAACCGGACTGAGCTGGAGACCGGTCCGCTTTCGGGGAAAATACCCTCTTTGAAAATGCCGGTATAGATCGTGCTGGCACTGCAGGAAACTTCGGTCGGGTACCCAAGGTTAAGCAATTTAAAGGGAGGACCCATAATATGACAACCCATATCCCCCAGGGCGCCGGTTCCAAACGGCCACCATCCACGCCAGTTAAACGGAACCATATTGTCTATGTAATTGGTTTTCGGAGCAGTACCCAGCCACAAATCCCATTTAAGTTCCTTTGGGACTGCGGGCCGTGAGGCGGGCCATTGAATACCTTGTGGCCACACCGGCCGGTCGGTCCAGCAATAAACCTTTTCAATTTCACCAAGAATATCAGCTTCAATCCATTCGCGCAACGTGCGCATTCCGTCACATGAAGCTCCCTGATCACCCATTTGGGTAACCACCTTATATTTTTCAGCAGCCTGGGTGAGGATCCGCGCTTCATAAATATCGTGTGATAACGGTTTCTGAAGGTAGAGGTGCTTATTAAGCTGCATGGCGCTCAGGCCCACTATAGCGTGGTTATGGTCGGGAATGGCAACAGAGACTGCATCAAAATTCTTAGCTTCTTTATCAAACATTTCACGCCAGTCGTGGTAGAAGGCAGCCTTAGGAAATTGTTTAATCCGGGGGGCAGCCTGCCGGTCATCAACGTCACAAAGGCAGGAGATTACAGCATTTTTTTTGGGTGCACCGGCATAATGCTGAATATCATTTTCCCCTTCCCCGCCACAACCGATTGCGGCAATATGGAGTTTATCACTGGGAAGTACATGCCCCATTCCCCCGATTGTAAAACCTGGAAGAATCGTAAACGCGGCAGCCCCGGCTGTGGTGCTTTTTACAAAATCTCTGCGCGAAACCTCGTTGATTATCGCTTTTTCAGGATCAGCTTCTTTCATATCCAAACAGGTTAAATTTTCAGATAAAGATCACTCCAGTTCACTTAGCCTAATTATTCAATGGTTTAACCACCACCTCCTTAAAAAATACAACATCATTGTCCCCATGATTTTGCAATCCCATATATCCGTAAAGCGGACGTGGACCACGGAACGGTTCAAAATCAAATTTACGTTCCGGCACAGGATCCCCTTCCTTAAAATCGGTCACCTTAACACCATTCAGTACAACCATGGTCCTTGCTCCGTCAAGGGTAATTTCCAGGGTATTCCATTCCGGACCCGGTTTCCCGGTTTTAGCCAGCGGTTTTGTGAGCGAATAGAGCATCCCCGTGTAGTGATAATCGTTTTCCCCCGAGAGCTCCGGATGGTTGTCAATCTGAACCTCATATCCATAATGAACAGGCATCCACTCTTCGCGAGGTTCGATTGGTATCCGGATAAAGACGCCTGAATTACTGTTCTTGTCCCGCATCCTGAAGGTAACCCGAATCCTGCAATTACCGAATTTCTCTCCCGTCCAGTATAGCAAGCCCATTCCACCGCGGGATTTCAATAACCCATCTTCCACATAATGAGAACCGGGACCAACCTGTTTCCAGCCGGTGAGATCCTTCCCATTAAACAGCGCTCTCCATTGCGTTGTGTCGGCTCCGGATGCAACTGGTTTAGCCACCTGGGACAGTGGTTTATCACTCTTTGAAACCACGGCAACTGCCTGATTTGCTACAAATACCAATATTATCACTAAACTGACAATTAAATAGCACAGGGATCCCTTTTTCATGATAATTACCGATTAAATATTGAAATTCACATCTATAAATCGATTCTTTTTCCCGCCCATTCAATGGCATAGTAAAGGTGCTGCTGGATTTTTTCATTTTCAAATGAAGCATCCCCATGTCCGAAAACAGTATAAAAAGAGCGGGCACCTTCGAATTCGTGGTACCAGATTATCGGGTGATCACCCATCTTCCATGCATCATCCCTTGGCAGTTTTTTAATGGTCGACTCATCAAGAGTGGCCAAAACAGTAACTTTTCCTCTCGGATTTTCCTTATACGAATAAAATTCATCCTCGACGGTAAATGTTTTCATCCCAATAAATGGTTTCATCGCCGGATGGTTGGTGTTCTCAATGTTGATGGTTGCCAATTGATAAGGCGGATGAGTCTTGAAAAAAGCGCCGACCAATTCTCCATACCACTTCCAGTCATATCCGCAATCCGCGGCGGCATGAATTCCCACAAAACCTTTTCCGCTGCGCATAAATGCGGTAAATGCTTTCTGCTGAACCTCATCAAGAACAGTTTGAGTAGGATTCAGGAATACACAAACATCAAACCTGGCAAGAAACCCTTCTGTGAATAAAGTGGCATCTTCAGTCGCAGTTACCGCCCATCCTTTCTGCTGCCCAAGCGTGGTTATGGTTTTTATTCCGGCAGGAATTGAGGCATGACGATAACCCATGGTCTTTGAAAAGACAAGGACATTGAGTTTCTTTTTTTCAGCCGGTTGAGCCATCAGGCCTAACGAAACAAAGAATAACAAAAATAGAATCAATACATTTTTCATCGGGATAATTTAAAGTAAGTTAATGAAGTGAAAGTACATAAAAAAAGCGATCCTTTTTCAAAGATCGCTTCAAATAAATTGTGCGTAACCGGTACTCGAAGCTATGGAAACTTCCGGCCGTAATGAACTATTGAGTAACTATTCTCCAATTACAATTAAAATATCACCTTCCATCACAGAATCCCCTTTGTTTTTGGCGATTGAAACAACTATTCCAGCTTTATCAGCTTCAATATTGTTCTCCATTTTCATCGCTTCAAGTACGAGTAATCGTTGCCCGACTTTTACAGTATCCCCTTTTTTCACCAAAAGATCAAGGATCACACCTGGCAGCGGCGATTTAATCGTGCCTGTACCCTTGGGAGCGGAAGGACTGCTGGTTTTGGCTATTGACGGATGTGAATCTGTCGAAGGAACCGAAACACTGCGCACTAATTTAGGCGTTTTGATCGGTTGAATATCCCTTTCGACCTGAACGCTGTATTTTACACCATTAATATCTATTTCGGCAATATTATCTTCAATACTTACAACCTCGGCATTGTACTGATTCCCATTAATTTTAAACTTATACTTTTTCATATTCAGTCCGATTTATCTTGGTGATTTTCTTAATCCGTAAATTTTTGAACTCCATGGCGAATAAGTTCTTGACACTCTGATCATTGTAATTACGGGATCTTCCTGATCGTGGATCTCGTTGCTGTAAAGATGGAGTGCCATGACTATGGCTGCATTTACTTCACCCGATAAGCCATCCTGTACTGTACCCGGAGATGCTGTTTTCTGCATTTCCTCCGTTTTTGAAACCTCTTTGGATGTGAAAAATCCCAGATGTTTCAATAACTTTAAAATACCTGATTCATTTCTTGGCATAGCTATTCGGATTTATAACGGTAGGTTTGAATGTTTCTTAGCCGGCATTGTATCCTTTTTAGTTGCAAGCGCCTGTAACGCTCTGATAATGCGGAACCGGGTATTACGAGGCTCGATCACATCATCAATATATCCGTATCTGGCTGCATTATAAGGATTTGCAAATTCCATTTTATATTCTGCCTCAGCCTTGGCAATATATTCTGCGCGGGCAACAGGATCGGTTATTGCTGCAATCTTCTTATTTTGCAAAACTTCAATTGCACCTTTTGGTCCCATAACCGCAATTTCAGCCTGGGGCCATGCATAATTAATGTCCCCACGCAAATGCTTGGAACTCATTACACAATAGGCGCCACCATAAGCCTTGCGCAAAATTACAGTGATCTTGGGAACAGTGGCTTCACCATAGGCAAAAAGCAATTTGGCCCCATGAATGATGATACCGCCATACTCCTGAGCTGTGCCGGGTAAAAATCCGGGAACATCTTCGAGTGTGACGATCGGAACATTAAACGCATCACAGAAGCGGATGAACCGGGCTGCTTTTCTGGAGGCATTTATATCGAGCACACCAGCCAAATAGGCAGGCTGGTTGGCTACAATACCAACAGGCATACCGTTAAACCGGGCAAACCCAACCACAATATTCTGTGCATAATTTCTGTGAACCTCCATAAACTCCCCTTCGTCGACAATTGAATGGATTACATCCTTAACATCATACGGTTTATTTGGATTTTCGGGAATAATATCGTTCAGGCTGTCATCCAGACGATCAATTGGATCCTGGCAATAGGCAATTGGCGGATCTTCAAGATTGTTTTGGGGCAAATAGGAGAGCAGCTTGCGAATCAGCATCAATCCTTCCTCCTCCGAGTCTGAAACAAAATGGGTAACACCCGATTTTGTCCCATGAACAAGAGCACCACCCAATTGCTCATCAGTTACAACTTCCCCGGTTACAGTTTTAACCACCTTAGGACCAGTGACAAACATATAACTGGTATCTTTCTTCATCACAATAAAATCGGTCAGGGCCGGAGAATAAACAGCCCCTCCGGCACACGGACCAAAAATGGCAGAGATCTGCGGAATCACCCCTGAAGCCATGATGTTGCGCTGAAAGATTTCAGCATATCCGGCTAAGGCGGTGACACCTTCCTGGATTCTGGCGCCACCTGAATCGTTAATTCCAATGCATGGTGCGCCAACCTTCATGGCCATATCCATTACCTTACAAATCTTCTGGGCAAAGGTTTCTGAGAGTGAGCCTCCAAATACCGTGAAATCCTGAGAAAAGATAAAAATTGTGCGACCGTCGATGGTACCTCTACCGGTAACAACGCCATCGCTCATAAATTTAGTCTTCTCCATCCCGAAATTGGTGCAGCGATGGGTGACAAACATGTCAAACTCTTCAAAGCTACCCTCATCGAGCAGTAAGTCAATACGTTCGCGTGCGGTTAATTTACCTTTGGTGTGTTGCGCTTCAATTCGTTTCGCTCCTCCGCCAAGTTTGGCCTCCGCACGAAGGTCAATCAAATTTTTGATTTTGTCCTGATTGCTCATCGTACTATTAATTATATATTTAACTGTGAACTATTCACTGCAAAGTTCGGTAAGTACTCCCAAGGTTGATTTTGGATGTAAAAAGCCAATATTCAGCCCTTCAGCCCCTTTTCTTGCCTGCTTGTCAATCAATTGAATTCCAGCTTCACCTGCCTGGGTAAGGGCTGCATTTACATCGTCTACCGCAAAGGCAAGATGGTGAACTCCGGGACCTTTCTTCTCGAGAAATTTACCGATCGGACCTTCAGGATCGGTTGATTCGAGCAACTCAATTTTGGTCTGCCCAACCTTGAAAAAGGCTGTTTTAACTCTTTGATCAGCAACAACCTCTGTAGCATAGCACTTGGTTCCCAGCAATGTTTCATAATAAGGAATAGCAGTTTCAAGACTTAAAACCGCAATGCCAATATGCTCAATATGTGATATATTCATTTTAATTATTTTTTAGAATTGGTTGAAACAAGTTATTTCGACACCGGGATAAAACGGTAGTGAGGACCAAAACGTTCAAAGGCAGCCTGGTCGAGCGTTTCCTGATGGTTTGGATGGGCAATTGAGATGAGCAATTTTGCCCTTTCCTGCAACGTTTTGCCATAAAGGTTAACTGCACCAAACTCGGTAACAACCCAATGAATATTGGCCCTGGTAGAGACAACACCGGAACCTTCAATGAGTGTCGGGCTAATTTTGGACAACCCTTTTTCGGTTACCGAAGGCATTGCAATGATCGGTCTGCCGCGAAAAGAGTGACCTGCACCCCGGATAAAATCGATCTGACCGCCCACTCCCGAGTAATGCCTGATCCCGATTGAATCGGCACAAACCTGACCGGTTAAATCGATAGCCAGAGCGGAATTAATTGCCGTTACGCGGTCCAGTTTACGAATTACAGCTACGTTATTGGTATGTCCGACATCCATCATGGCAACAAGCGGATTATCGTCCACAAAATCGTATAACTCTTTTGATCCCATCAGGAAGGAGGCGACCATTTTCCCCTTATCAATACTTTTCATACTTCCGGTCACAACCCCTTTTTCGACAAGCGGAAGAATTCCGTCAGCGAACATCTCGGTGTGAACGCCCAGGTTTTTATGATTGCCAAGCTGGGAAAGGACCGCATTTGGAATTCCGCCTATCCCCATCTGCAAGCAAGCCCCATCTTCGATTAAAGAGGCGACATTTTTACCAATCGCAATGTCCATGGCAGACAAAGGCTCCAGTTTATGAGCGTAAAGTGGTGTTTCATCCTCAACAAAAATATCAATCTGATCAAGCCGGAGCATAGCATCTCCCCATGCCCGTGGTACATTTGGATTGACCAGGGCAATCACAACATCGGCACATTCAACAGCAGCCAGGGTTGCATCGACCGATGTTCCGAGTGAAACGTATCCATGTTTGTCGGGGAGGGAGACCATTATCAGTGCGACATTGACTTTAAGATACCCTTCGCGGATAAGTTTCTGAGTTTCGCTCAGGAATACAGGGATATAATCGGCATAACCGGCCTGCGTCTGTTTGCGCAGATTGGCGCCAACAAAAAATTGCTGGGCATTGAAAATCCCTTCAAACTCAGGATTTGCATATTCAATAGGACCTTCAATATGAAGATGCTGAATTTTGATATCATAAAGTTCTCCTGCGCGACCACGCTCAACCATCGCCTTGATTAACCGGTGCGGAGTAACTGCAACGCTGCTTAAATGAACCCGGTCACCAGATTTGATCACCTTAACCGCTTCTTCTGCCGTAACATACCTAACTTGCTTCATATGATAAAGTAATTGATTTTAATATGGCGCTAAATTAAATATTAATACCCAACTGAAAAAGAACTTAAGCGGTTAAAATCCTTTATTTTCAAAATATCGACCCGAAAATTTGAAATTTTTGATTTTAAAATAAACCATGAATAATTGTAACCAACTATCTATGAACTTTCTTAAACTTTTGTATGTTTGCTTATTCATAATCATGATAAAATATGACTAAATTCGATCTGGCGATCATCGGTAGCGGTCCGGGAGGTTTTGCAGCAACAATGCGGGCTGTGGATTTTGGAAAAAATGTCTGTTTGATTGAAGCAGGGCACATTGGAGGGACGGGAATCATGAATGGTCCACTGACCTCCAAAACGATGTGGGAACTCTCGGTTGATTATTCGATTGCAGCAGCTGTTGATCGGGGTTACCGGGCATCCGGATTGCAGGTCGATTATAATATGGTCAAAAAGACCGTTCTCTCGGCCGCAAAAACCAAGCAGTACCAGATGCTGTCACAAATCGAATCTTTTTCAGCAAATAATAATGACTCGGGCACAATCACCTATAAACGGGGTTTTGCCAAATTTTTGGATCGTAACACACTCCAGATCGAAGGTGAAAACGGAATTGAAACCATCGAAGCAGAGTATATTATCATTGCCACAGGGTCGAGACCGCGTGAACTGCCTGAATTGCCCGTCGATCAGAAACAAATCTTCGATTCGGATGGATTACTCAATCTGGACCGGTTCCCTGAACGGATGATGATTCTTGGATCGGGAATCATCGGCTGCGAATTTGCCACCATATTTTCAAACTTCAAACAGACTGAGGTCCATTTGCTCGATAAGGCTCATCGGGTAATCCCTTTTGAAGATGACGATGTGAGCGATTTTGTTTCAAATAACCTCGAACGGAATGGCGTTATCATCCACCATACAGCCACATTGCGTAATGTCCGTAAAGCTAAAGACCATCTTGAAGTGGTTTTGGATTACGATGACGGACACAGCCAGGTAGTTGAAGTGGACATTATCCTGATTTCAATTGGCCGGGATGCAAATACCAAGGGTTTAGGATTGGAAAATGTTACCATAAAGCCTAATGTTAAAGGCTATCTGCATATTAATGAAGAGTGCGCAATCGGGGATTTTAAGGGATGCAATATCTTTGCCGCCGGAGATGTAACGGGACAAAAAGCGTTGTACGGCGTAGCTGAGGAACAGGGGAGATTTATCGTCGAGGCAATATATGGAAAATCTGCTTTGCCGCTGGACTATTCATATATGCCAACACTAATGTTTTTTAAGCCTGAACTGGCTTCTGTGGGGGCAAATGAAAAGGTTCTAAGGGATCAAAAAATCCCCTACAAGGCAATCTATTATTCCAACGAGCTCGTGAACCGCGCTATTGCCATGCGAAGTACCAAAGGCTTTGTAAAAATCATCGTAAGTAACGACGGGACCGAGAAAATTCTGGGAATGCGGGCAGCCGGCCCCCAGGCTTCAGCCTTTATTGTATCAATTGCTTATCTGATTAATTCGGATATCCGGCTGCATGAAGTCTTGCAAAGCATTCATCCTCATCCGAGTATCACAGAAGGGATACAGGAATGTATCCGTATTTTTTATAACCAGTCCATCTATAAACCAAAGGCCTTTCCTTCGCTGATTAAGATAACCGAATGGAAACCTGAATGATTTGATAATGTGACAATTGGAAAATTCGAGGATTAGGCTTCGAATAATTGTTTAAAATCAAGAAACCTCTATTCACGGAACTCTTTTTTAGTGCCCCGGCCAATAGCCAGTAGCCAGCCGCGAATGACTTTCTTGCAATTGCCAGCCACAATTTTTCGTATCTTTGCCGGTATTGATAACTCTTGACTCAGTCAACTAAAACAACCCGCAATGATCCTCTTTTTTAAAGGAAAAACAAATCTGATCGCCGTTGATACTCAAATTGGATTAGCCTCTTCCGATCTCGAAAAATTAGTCTGGCTCTTCGATGAGGCTATTCTGATTGATCATGATTCTATTTCAGGCGTTTATATTGGTCCAAGAAAAGAGATGATCACCCCCTGGAGTACAAATGCGGTCGAGATTACCCAAAACATGGGTATTGCGGGAATAGTAAGGATTGAAGAGTTCTACATCTCAGATCAGGGTAAACCCCATTTTGACCCGATGCTACAGGTAGTTTATAACGGGCTCGATCAGCAAATATTTGTGATTAATCATCAACCTGAACCAATATTATCGATCGACGATATTGCCGCCTATAGCAGTCGTGAAGGACTGGCTTTAAGTGAAGATGAAGTCTCCTATCTGAACGGAGTTGCGGATAAACTGGGCCGTAAATTAACTGACAGCGAGGTTTTTGGATTTTCACAGGTGAATTCAGAACATTGCCGCCACAAAATATTTAACGGAAACTTCATAATTGACGGAGTCGGGAAGGAGTCAACCCTTTTTCAGCTTATCAAGAAAACTACACAAACCAATCCGAATACCGTACTTTCTGCATATAAAGACAATTGCTCTTTTAGTCAGGGCCCTGATTCAGAGCAATTTGCCCCTGAAACCCAGGATAAACCCGATTTTTTCCAGGTAACCGATATTCAGACTGTGCTTTCGCTTAAAGCAGAGACACATAATTTCCCCACTACTGTTGAACCGTTTAATGGAGCTGCAACCGGTACGGGCGGCGAAATACGCGACCGTATGGCCGGAGGAAAGGGGAGCTTCCCGATCGCAGGTACCGCAGTATATATGACCTCCTATTCAAGAAATGATGAGGAGGGGCGTTCCTGGGAAAATGCTACCGAACCCCGGCCCTGGTTGTACCAGTCTCCTGAGGATATCTTAATCAAGGCATCAAATGGGGCCTCCGATTTTGGCAATAAATTCGGACAACCCATCATTAACGGTTCAGTTTTGACCTTTGAACACTTTGAGAATAAGAAAAAATTTGGTTACGATAAAGTGATTATGCAAGCCGGTGGTATTGGCTATGCAAGGCAGGAAGATTGTTTGAAAAACGTGCCCGGTGTTGGAGATAAAGTAGTATTACTCGGTGGTGATAATTACCGGATCGGAATGGGTGGCGGAGCCGTTTCATCGGTTGACACCGGTGAGTTTGAAAATCATATCGAATTAAATGCGGTACAAAGAGCTAATCCTGAAATGCAGAAAAGGGCCTACAACACGATCCGGGCATTGGCTGAATCGGGCAATAATCCCATCATTTCAATCCATGACCATGGCGCCGGAGGACATCTGAATTGCCTCTCAGAATTGGTAGAAGAGACTGGCGGAGAGATCTATATCGACCAGTTACCCGTCGGAGACCCTACCCTTTCTGCAAAAGAGATCGTTGGAAACGAATCACAGGAACGGATGGGATTTGTGACCGACGGCAAAAATATTGATCTGATTACCCGGATAGCAGAGCGTGAACGATCTCCGATCTACGTAATCGGCGAGACAACGGGAAATCATAAATTTACTTTCAAAAACCGGAAAACAGGGGAAAAACCAATCAATTGGGAGCTGGCTTATATGTTTGGTAAACCACCCAAAACTGTGTTGGAGGATGATTCCAGTGTTGCAACATTTTCTGCGGTAAGTTATGATAAATCACAGGTAAATAAATACATTGAACAAATTCTTCAGCTTGAATCTGTAGGATGTAAAGACTGGCTTACCAATAAAGTCGACCGGTCAGTTACCGGAAAAATTGCAAAACAGCAGTGTGCCGGGAAATTACAACTTCCATTGAATAATCTTGGAGTTGTAGCCATAGATTATCAAGGCCGGAAAGGGATTGCCACTTCGCTGGGCCACGCTCCCATTGCAGGACTGATTGATGCAGCCAGCGGCTCAACACTATCGATCGCAGAATCACTGACCAATATTATCTGGGCGCCTCTGACCCACCAGATCAAGGGAATTTCATTGTCAGCCAACTGGATGTGGCCTGCTAAAAATCAGGGTGAAAATTTCCGATTATATCGTGGTGTGGAAGCTGCCTCCGAATTTGCCTGCGCTTTGGGAATTAATATTCCGACCGGAAAAGATTCGCTTTCGATGACCCAGAAATATAAAAACGACGTGGTTTATGCCCCGGGAACCGTGATAATCTCCGCTTCGGGCGAGGTTTCTGATATCCGAAAGGTGGTAGAACCGGTACTGGTTTCCGATCCTTCAAAACCAATTTATTACCTTGATTTTTCAAAGGCTCCCAGATCACTGGGAGGCAGCTCGCTTGCACAAACATTAAGTCAATTAGGTGAAAATACCCCCACGGTTGCTGATCCCAACTATTTTATTAAAGCGTTCAACACCGTTCAGCAATTAATAGAAGATCAGCTAATTATATCGGGACACGATATCTCTTCGGGCGGAATTTTAACAACTCTCCTGGAGATGTGTTTTGCCCAAAACGAGGGTGGAATTGAAGCAGATCTAACCGATTTAAATGAAAAGGATTCGGTTAAGCTACTGTTTAGTGAAAACCCGGGGATCATTGTTCAGCCTAACGATTCTGAGGAATTTGAAAAGATTTTGGCTTCAGGCGGCATTTCTTTTGTTCAGATTGGTAAACCAACAAATAGTCGCCAGATTACCTTAATAAATGGTGCCGATAAATTCAAATTTGACATTGATGCACTTCGCGATAAGTGGTTTAAACCGTCATATCTGCTGGATCGCCGTCAAACGGGTGAAAAACTTGCATTGGAGCGCTTTAAGAATTATAAAAAGAATGAACTTAAATTCAATCTCGGCTCATTTTCAGGCCAGTTTAAAGAGTTGGGCATTAATCCCCTGCGTCGGAAACCTTCAGGTATCAAAGCAGCTATTATTCGTGAAAAGGGGAGCAACGGTGACCGGGAAATGGCGTGGAGTATGTACCTGGCAGGGTTTGATGTAAAAGATGTACACATGACCGACCTGATCAGCGGAAGAGAGACTCTTGAAAAGCTTAACCTGATCGTTTTTGTGGGTGGTTTCTCGAATTCAGATGTTCTCGGTTCTGCCAAAGGGTGGGCCGGAGCCTTCAGATCGAACGAAAAAGCAAAAGCGGCGCTCGAAAACTTTTATAAGCGTTCCGATACCTTAAGTTTGGGTATATGCAACGGATGTCAGCTGATGGTTGAACTTGATTTGGTCAATCCTGGTCATACCGAAAGAATTAAAATGGCGCATAACGATTCTCATAAATTTGAGTCCTGTTTCGTCAGTATTGACGTTCTTGAAAACAACTCGGTGATGTTCGGGACCCTCGCGGGAAAAACCCTTGGAGCCTGGGTTGCACACGGTGAAGGAAAATTTGTGATGCCGTTTGCCGAGGAGAAATATGGAATACCCGCCAAATTCGCCTACAGCAACTATCCGGGCAACCCCAATGGTTCTGATTATAACACAGCGGCTATCAGCTCTGAAGACGGCCGGCACCTGGCTATGATGCCCCATATTGAGAGGGCAATATATCCCTGGCAATGGGCAAACTATCCTGCCGAAAGAAAAGCAGACCAGGTTACACCATGGATCGAGGCATTTGTAAATGCATTGAACTGGATTAAAAAGACGACCTGGTAGCTCTATAGATCACGAATTTTTTTATGCGTTTATTAAATTCATTTTTAATGCATTGATGTTATACCAGTTCTACGTAGTAAGAACAATTAAATGTCGTAATTATTTGTTTTCTCTGTTGACCTCCCCCATCCCCACCAGAGGAGGGAATTAAAAGGAAGGTATTGTTCAGAATGCGGGAGATTTAGAGGGGTCAAAAGTAGAAAATCAGTATTTTAATTAGTACATTATATCTTTTCGATTACTTATTTGAAAGCTTTTGAATAAATCCACCCTGATTTTACCCATCATAGTTGGATTGCCAATTAAATTGTTGTCGCTTAAAAGGTAATATTTATCCTTTATGGTAATAAGTGTATCTGCAATACGATTCCTAAAATGTTGAAATTATTCCTCCGAATCCTCCAGAATGTAGTCTTCCCAGAAATTAAGTACTGCAGGCCCGGTAAATAGCTCATTATTATCCAGTAATTTCGCGGCAGGGCTCCAGCCTTTATCTGCCGAGATTTCAAGGTATTTCCGTGCAACGGCCTGATCCTTGATTGGACATTCTCCCGATAAAATCAATAAGGCGATTAAATAGGCCGCTGTTTTATCCGGATTGTTCAGAACAAGCGATTCAAGTATTTCAAAAGCCTTAGGGTAATCGACTTCACCCCCCTCTCCCCTTTTCAGGTAGGTAGCCTGATTCAGAGCAGCTGCTTTTATCCCCTGGGTAGCCCCTTTTTCAAACCACTCCCAGGCTTGAGCCGGATTACGACCGGAGAATTTCCTGGAGATCAACATTACACCCAGCAGGTTGCAGGCAGGAGCATGACCATTCCCGGCAGCGGCCTCAAGATATTGAAAGGCCTTTGCAAAGTCCTGAAAGCCGATGGTGGTAAAGAGAATCCGTCCAAGTTCGTACCTTGCCTCATTGTCACCCCCCTCAGCCGCCTTTTCAAAACTCAGAATTGCTTTCTCGATATTTTTCTGGACTCCGTCACCGTTTAAATACAATTCTCCCAGATTCTTCCAGGCATCTGTAAACCCGTTCTCCGCCGCTTTTGAATAATAGTTGAACGCCTCATTCGCATCCTTGTCAGTCCCTTCACCAAAATAATACATACCGGCCAGGTTATATTGAGCCTGGGCATACCCGGCATCGGAAGCTTTTTTAAAACATAGGAAAGCTTTTTCTAAATTCTTCTCTCCCGCATCGCCAAAGTAGTTCAAAACACCGAGGTTATAGGTTCCCAGATAGAATCCGGCTGCATCAGCCTTTCCATACCACTTTAGAGCCTCACCTGGGTTGGCATCAATACCTTTTCCCTGATGGTAAGCATTTCCAAGGTTGTTCATGGCCTCAGCAACGCCAAGTTCAGCAGCTTTTTCGTATTGTTCCACAGCCTTTGGCATATTCTGACTGATTCCGTTTCCCGATTCATACATTACCCCAAGGTTAAAGACGGCTTTGGGATAACCGGCATCAGCAGCTTTTTGGTACCACTTAAACGCTTCATCGGTATTCACCGGTTTTGTGATCCCGTTTTCGTAATAAACGCCAATCCTGAACATAGCACCCGGAACACCCAGCTCTGCAGCTTTTAAGAACCATTCAAAAGCTTTTTCCTTCTCAGACCAATAGCTCAGACTTTTCTCGTGAATAATACCAATCAGGTAAGCAGCGCGAGGGTGGCCCGACTCGGCCGCCCTGTTAAAATAGTCTGCCGCAGACTGAATGTCCTTGCCCGTAATTTCACCCGCCAGCAGAAGGCTTGCATATTTATACTGGGCTTCGATAACTCCCTTATCAGCTGCCCTTTTATAATAATCAACCGAGATTTTATGATTGGACTCAATCTCTTCGCCAACTTCATATTTCTGTGCTAACCTGAACATCGCCTCAGGATTGCCATTGTCAGCCGCTTTTTTCAACCAATCGATCCCCTCTTCGTCTGCTTTTTTCAAATAAAATCCGGCGAGGGCGTTCTGAGCCTCGGCACTTCCTTTATCGGCAGCCCGGTGATACCAGTCATAAGCCCCCGGATCACCCTCCTCATCAAGGAGACGTCCCATCAGAAAGATCGCTTCGACATAATCGGCTTGCTCTGCCTGCTGCAGATATTCCCGGGATTTAGCAAAGTCCCTGGAAGTTCCCTCCCCGTTGAAATACATTTTCCCAAGAATAAGGGCCATTTCATCCGATATATTCCCCTTTATTTTCGAAATCCACTCAAAGGCCTCTGCTGCATTCTTTTCGGTCCCTTTTCCCCCGTACAGAAATTGAGCCGCTTTTTCATAGGCCGGAATATGGTTCCCCTTGGCAGCCTTGAGATACCATTCAAATGCTTTGGATAATTTTGCAGGTACTGTCAGTCCCTGTTCAAAGATCTCACCAACCTTAAACATTGCAGGTGCATAGCCGCCCTTAGCCGATTCGTACCAATTATCAACGGCCTCATCCAAATCTTTATAACCACCCTCACCGGTAGCCAACAACCTTCCTATATTGTATTTTGCGATAATATCACCCCGCTGGGCACCCCGTTCATACCATTCAAAAGCCTTATTCAGATCAACGGGGAGTCCATCTCCGGTTTCCCGCATCTCACCAATGTAATTGCATGCTTCGATACCTCCATCGCGGGCCGACTCCAGAAACCACTTGACCGAGGTCTCGCGTGAGAGCTTACGGTCAACCCCATCATAGTAAGATCGTCCAATAGCCAGTGAAGCGTGCGAAAACCCCGGTTCCATCAATTGCTCAAAGGTTGGAATAACCTCCTTTATATCAATTACATACTCCGCAAGATCAAGTAATACCATAGCCGGCTTAAAACCATCCTTTAGCGCGGCTGTCAGTCGTTTGACCCCTTTATCTTTTTTCCCTTTTTTTAGATATTCGACTCCTTTGCGAAAAATACGCGGAGCAGATTCAATAAGTTGACTCATCATAATTCATTCAGAAATAGGGTATAAAATTAGCTTTAAAAGGCAATCTGTAGGCATGCAATCGTTAAAATTATTGAACAAAAATTGTCCTGCACTGGCTATTCGGGTGAAATTTGACGGTTAGAATTAAAAATAAACTAATTTTACTTTAAATTTACGAACCATGAAGCCAATAGATCTGATAACAAAATATTATAAACCAAGGTCAAAAGCATACCAGATTTTAGTCCGGCACAGCAATCTGGTTACCGAAAAGGCCTTGAAAATTGCATATCAGCATAAAGAATTGCTTCCGGACTGCACGTTTATCGAGGAGGCATCAATGCTGCATGATATTGGAATTTTTAAGACAAATGCTCCCAATCTGTATTGTTTTGGCGAATATCCCTACCTCTGCCACGGCTATCTGGGTTGTGAGTTAGTGACGGCTGAAGGGTATCCTGATCACGGACTTGTTTGCGAAAGGCATACCGGTATCGGAATAACATCTGAAGAGATCATTAATCATAAACTTCCATTACCCGTCCGGGATTTTGTCCCGCTTTCCGTTGATGAACAGATCATTTGCTTTGCAGATAAATTTTTTTCAAAAAGCGGGGACCATCTTCACGAGAAATCTGTTGATGAAGCCAGAAATTCGATTAAACGATTCGGTGAACAAAATGTGGCCCGGTTTGATGAGTGGTGTAAATTGTTTTTATAATCGGGTTAGTAGGTAACATTATCCTGATAACTCTTTTGTTTCGTGAGTTTCAGATCCTTCAACAACGAAGAGGTAGCCCGAATTGTAAAGGTATAACTTTGACGATATCCAAACGGAATTAAATTGAGGGACATCTGCATACAATGTAAATCCCTGAATATATTGAATTGGGTAAAAGTCATCTGAAGTTTCTGAGCATCAATACCTGATGAAAATCCAACTTTCCATTGCTTGGTCATGCTGACATTCCCGTTGAAATCAATCGTCTGGGTAATGGTAGATTTTTGGGCCGGATCGGGTTTATTGTATCTCAGGCTATAGTTGACGGAAAGATCCCATGGGATACTGAAATCGGCATATTCCGGAACATTCCCAATCTTTTGCCTCAGTCTTAACTGGGCAAGGTTATCCTTTTGTTCCTGCGTCATTTTTGCTTCCGCCTTATCCTTGTCTTTTTGCTGCTTTGATTTAAATGATAGTCCAAAGGAGACATTCGTACTGGTTAACCTTGCGAGCTTACCATATTTTGAAAATTCAAACTGATTGATAAGATGACCATTCTGCATGGCATAGGGATCAAGTATTGCTCCAAAATTAAGGTCAACTCCTGCAACTTTTGTACGGGCGGCAATATTAATGTTCGAGAGATTCAGTGAATCAGCGGCCAGGTTATACGATCCGCTGATCGATAATTGATCCAGAATCTTAACCTTGGTAAAAGCTTCTGTCGCAGTGGTATCCTTCTTCGAATTTAGCTTTTTCATCTCAAGGGTATTGTTTAAATTAAATCCAATCGCTCCCGATTTTCCGCTCGGAGCTGATCCATAAACACCGTTTTGATGGATCGGATAACGAAGACTCACCGGGCGGCCATTGGAATCAAAATATTCGATATTCTGGTATAACCCGTAGGTCGCATTACTGAAATCGGGCGTCATACTGAAACTAATATTGGGCGTCATAACATGCCTGATCCCAACAATGGTCGATTTTGGATTTAAAGGGACAAAATTTCCATAGATCTTGGTCGAAAGGCCAACACTTCCTGAATAATCAAAGTCACGGGTAAACCCATATAATGTATCCGAAACTGATACCTGTTTGGTCACCGGATTATATTTCTCGCGGGTTTGCTGGGTATACCACCGTTCATTATAGTTAAATGAGGGGCTTACCGTGATATATTTTAATAACTTAAACGAAGTACTGATCGGAATGGAGTGCTTTACCCCATTTTTCCAGTCCCTGATAAGCGAAGAACTCATGAGCTTATTTTCTTTGGTATTGATCGTGTTTTGCATATCCATTGAATAGCTCAACCCGATTTTTTCATACCACTTCTCTTTCCCCGAACTTATTTTCGACTTGAAGGGATATATCCTGGACATGGTCAGCGTAACCTGGGGAAGGGTAAGACTGATCGTCGAATCGAGACTATTTTGTGAATGGCGCATATTTCCCGAAAGGGAAAAAGGAGAATTCTCCCAACGTTTTGAATAAGAGATACTTGACTGCTTGGTGTTGGTCAGGTAATTTTCAGTGGATAATGAATTGTTCTGGTCAAAGGAGGTGGTGGAAAAATTTACACTCGCACTGAACGTCTGACTTGGATTCGATTTCGAGTCCATCGAATGACTCCACACAATGGCAAAATCGTTCTGAACCTGGTAATCAGGCAATCCTTTATCACCGTAGATATTATTATTAAACTGCAGATTTAACGATCCGCTGTATTTATACCGCACTTTATAATTGCTGTTAAGGCTGATTCCACTTGATCCTTTCGAGTAGAGGTCACCTTTCACAGTAGCGTCAAAATAGTCACTTGCAGCAAAATAATAACCAATATCCTTCAGGTAAAAACCGCGGTTAACCTCTTCTCCATAGGATGGCATAATAAAACCCGAGGAGTATTTGGGCGAATTTGGGAAAAAGCCAAACGGAATAAAAACAAAATAGAGCGGGAGATCCTCAATCACAAGATAAGCCGGACCTGTAACTATCTTCTTGTTTGACAACACCTTGGCTTTTGTCATTTCGAGCCAGAAATGTGGATGTTCGGCGTCACAGGTGGTATATTTTCCATTACGAAGGCAGTAGGTGGAATCATTCATTAATTTTGTTCGTCCGCTATGTACAAATCCCCCCTGCTGCTCGGTGACTACCCCTTTTACAATTCCCTTCTTGGTTTTAAAATTATAGCGCACCTCATCGGCTTCAAACTTCTGATCACCCTGTTTAAAAATCGGTTTTCCGGCAATTGTTCCCGTTGAATCAGGTTTACCAATCGCATAAACGGTACTACTGTCTCTGTTTAACTCAATATAAGCAGCATTAAGCTCTATATCCTTATATTTTACCTGTGCATTTTTGTACATTATCACCTTATTCCCAGCGCTCGTCTGGGAGAGAGTAACATAACCATCGGCAATATAATCAACTTCAGCATCAAAACCGGCTGTATCATCCGTCTTTAAACTATCTGCAGCTATGGTGTCTTTACGGGCTGTACGAATGGTGTCAACAGGAACAGCAGCGGATCTTTTTTGCCGAACCCGCTTCTGAATATTCTGATTTTCAACGGCAATAGTCCCACTATCATCAAGCATCCGCCCCATAAGAGTTCCTTGTGCCAGAAAAAGGATTGCTCCAATAATTGATACGATTCGCAATTTGCTCAAAACTTTTCCAAATCAAGTTAAATCTAAACTAAGTGCAACTAATTACACATGGCAAAAGTAAAAAAACCAAGTTGAGAATCTTGCAACAGGAAAAAATAATTTAATCTTGTATTTTTGCACTGTATATTAAGTAATGACTATCCTCGGAATGGACAGAAGAAAGAACTATCGAAGTTATTATTCAAACCTATCATCCAGGTTTATCTTATTGATAATTATTTGCTTAATTATCAATCCATTATTTGGGAAAGTCAAGGAAAGAAAAGGTCTTGAAACCGTTGTAATTGATGCCGGTCACGGAGGGAAAGATCCGGGAACGGTAGTGGGCAACTTTCATGAAAAAGATATTGCCCTCGCAATAGCACTTCGCCTGGGCAATCTGATAAAAGAAAAATTACCCGATGTCAGGGTGATTTATACACGTAACACTGACAAATTTATCCCACTTTTTGAACGATCGGTCATCGCCAATAAAAATAATGCAGATCTTTTCATTTCAATTCATGTCAATTTTTGCTCAACACCTTCGATCAAAGGGACTGAAACTTATGTATTAGGGTTACATCGAACTGAGGACAACCTGAATGTAGCGAAAAAAGAGAATAGTGCCATTTTACTTGAGAAAGATTATTCCACACGATATGAAGGGTTTAATCCGAACCTATCCGAATCCTATATCATGTTTGAATTGATCCAGGACGCTAATATCGATCAAAGTGTAGAATTTGCAGGTATTTTGCAGGATTCATTCCGGGAACATGCACAAAGGACCAACCGGGATGTTAGACAAGCAGGCTTTCTGGTGTTGCGCGAAACCGCAATGCCCTCAGTCCTGATTGAAACAGGGTATCTGAGCAATCCATCCGAAGCAAAATATTTAATGAGTGATACGGGGCGAAAAACACTGGCATTGACTATTTTCAACTCTTTTAAATGGTATAAGACCAAATTCGAATTGCGCCTAAACCATACTTTCACGGAATTGGGAAAAGAACACAATAAAGGGAATATTCCACCTGCGACTTTAAAATTATCCGCTGAAAATGGAACCGATTCCAACACCATCCAATCTAAAGTTAAAGAACCCGTAAACAAACGATCTAAGAAGAAAGAGGTTAAGTCTTCAATAAAAGAGATGGATAAGGTTACTTTTGCAATTCAAATTTTAGCTTACACTAAAGAATTACCACATAATTCAAAATTATTTAAAGGAATGGAAAATATTTCTGAAATAAAGATTGGTGATTATTTTAAATATTATTGTCTGGAAACCAAATCATTTGCCGAGGCAAAACATAATCTTGCAAAAACTAGATTGAAAATACCCGATGCTTTTATTGTCGCATTAAAAAACGGGCAGCCAATTCCCTTGCAAGAAGCAATTAATTCAAAGTAAGTTGAAGTACTCTTTTTTAAAACCATAATCCTGCGTATTTTCGCGTATAATTTGAAATAACTGAAATGAAGCTTAAAAAAACATCGAAAATAGGAATTCTGGTTGTTCTCTGTCTCACTCTGCTGATCTGGGGAATTAATTTTCTTAAAGGGAGAGATATTTTCAGAACAGAAAAAGTCTATTATGCACGTTATAAAAATGTGGGAGGACTTACTGCAACTACATTGGTTACACTGAACGGACTAAAAATCGGATACGTCCGAGAGATCTACTTTGCCGAGGATTTATCCGGAGATTTGATGGTCAAGATCGCACTTCATAATAATTTTCCGCTTCCGACAGGCACTTCAGCACAAATATCTAGCAGCGATCTTCTTGGATCTAAGGTCGTTAAACTTAACCTGGGGAAATCTTCCAGGTTATTGCAAGCTAACGACACTCTTGCCTCTCAAATGGATGCTGATATTATGCAGCAAGTGAACGAACAACTTGCTCCCATAAAAGCCAAGGCTGAAAGATTGATCGAAAATCTGGATTCCATCGTTTCTACTGCCTCCAGAATTATGAATAGTGACGCACAGCACAATATCACTGAAAGTATCCGACAGGTCCATAATACAATGACCAATATTGAAAATATATCCTCAAATTTAAATGAGGTCATTTCTGTCCAGAAAAAAAATCTCTCCTCAACAATATCTAATATAGGCGAGATCACCGGAAATTTGAAAAATAATTCCGGGAAGATTAGTCAAATCATGAATAATTTCTCTGTCTTTAGTGACTCGCTGACCAAACTGGAGATCAATAAAACTGTTGGTCATATCAATTACTCCCTTGATGAATTAAACAGGATCATTAGTAAAATTGATACTGCAAACGGGACACTTGGTTTGCTCGTTAACGATCCGGGATTGTATCAAAACATAAACCATTCAACCGAGAATCTCAATAGATTATTAGTTGATTTTCGCCTTAATCCAAAACGATATGTTCACTTTGCTGCAATTGATCTTGGAAGAAAAATCAATATAACCACACCGGAAGACACTCAAATATCTGATGATGTTACATTTAAAGTTCAGTTATTCTCCTCTCTCACCCCTGTCAGCATTAATTCTCCTATATTTAAAGGGATTGAAGGGGTTTTGGAAAGTAAATCCGGTAATTATTATTACTATTCCACCTCTGAAGAATCTTCCTATTCCAAAGTTAGAATCATTCTAAATAAGGCGCAAGGTGCTTTTCCTGAGGCCCTTTTAAAGTGTTACAAAAAAGGAAAAGAAATAAGTTTAAAAAATGCGTTAAAAATGAACAAAAAATAGTTTTTTTCGTTTCTTTTTTAATTACTTTTAACCGTATCGAAAGGAGCATATTTCGTTTTTTCGATTTCCAGAATAAAGCAACCAATTTATACTTTTTTTGTCTGAATTTGTTTTCTGCAAAACACATAGAATCAATCGCTTGCAGATAAATACAATGTATATAGTTGATATTCAATTACATACATTTTTTTTAACTATTTTTTTTTGCAATAAACTGAAAATTAAAAGTATGGAATTATGCAAGATTTTAAGCGGTTTTTTTTCTGCTATTTTTTTTAAAGCTTTGCAGACTGAGAATAGAAAACAAGTAAAAAAATAATAGAGCCTAAAACCTAAATGAACAGAGATCATCAAAATATTTGGGAGAATTGTTTAAAAATTATAAAAGACAATGTGCCGTTTATAAGCTACCGAACCTGGTTTGAACCTATTGTTCCGATTAAACTGGATAACGATATTCTCACAATTCAGGTGCCAAGTCCGTTTTTTTACGAATATCTGGAAGAGCAGTATATTGATATTCTCAGAAAAACTTTAAGAAAAGAGCTTGGAGCAGGTGCTAAGCTGGAATATAGTGTTGTGGTTGATAATAATCTCAATGCAAATAATAAGCCATATACGGTTAAGTTACCTACGAATCAGAATAACAATCTGAAAAACAGGCCTGTTACAGCTTCGACCTTCCATGATGAAAATACAATTAAGAATCCTTTTGTAATACCTGGTATTCAAAAATTAAATATTGATCCACAACTTAAGCAAGACAACACATTTGATAATTTCGTCGAAGGTGAATGTAACCGCCTTGCCCGAAGTGCCAGTTACGCTGTTGCTCAGAAGCCAGGTGGAACAGCCTTCAACCCTTTGATGCTTTATGGAAATAACGGGTTGGGTAAGACTCACCTTGCCCAGGCAATTGGAATTGAGGTTAAAGAGCGATTCCCTGAAAAAATTGTACTGTATGTAAATGCAAATAAGTTCCAGACCCAGTTTTCGGAGGCCACCCTAAATAACAATAGAAATGATTTTCTTCATTTCTATCAAATGATTGATGTTCTGATCATTGATGATGTTCAGGAATTTGCAGGAAAGGTTAAAACCCAGGAAACATTTTTCCATATTTTTAATCACCTGCATCAGACTGGGAAACAGCTCATTCTTACTTCTGACAAACCTCCCATCGAATTAAACGGACTTGAACAAAGATTATTGTCCAGATTCAAATGGGGACTAACTGCCGATCTGCAGATTCCGGATTTCGAAACGCGAATGAATATTCTGCGCAAGAAAATCTACAAGGATGGGATAGAAATTCCTGAAGAGGTTCTTGAATATATCGCTTCACATATCAACAGTAATGTACGTGAGCTGGAAGGGGGATTGATTTCCCTTCTTGCGCAGGCAACCCTGAATAAGAAAGAGATTAACGTTGAACTGGCCATTAAAATGATTAATAAGCTGGTGAAATGTTCAGTCAAGGAGATCACCATTGATTATATTGCCAAAACGGTCTGCGATTATTTCAACCTTCCTGTCGATTCTCTGGGAATTAAGACGCGTAAAAGAGAAACCGTACAGGCCCGCCAAATTGCCATGTACTTCTCCAAAAGTATGACCAAATCGTCCCTTGCAACCATTGGTTCCCAGATTGGGGGCAAGGACCATGCAACAGTTCTTCATGCATGCCGGACAGTGGCCAATTTAAAAGATACCGATAAGAATTTTAAGGTGTTTCTGGATGAAATAGAAAACAGATTAAAATATTAATTTAATAATTCAAAAGCAGGCCTGAACAGTCTGCTTTTTTTTAGCGTTATTTATGGATCTTTTCACTCCTGGTAATCCGGATAACAAGCTACCGATAAGATGGAATATACAGATACCTTCAAAACAATAAAAGCGCCGGCAGAAGGACTCTATAAGGATAAAGGGAGCAAATTCATCGCCTATGCTTTTCCGGTATCGAGCGAACAACAAATTAAGGAGATCACAAACAAACTGAAAAAAGAACATCACAGTGCACGGCACCATTGTTTTGCATGGCGACTGGGGGCAGATGGTCAGTCGTTCCGGATAAACGATGATGGTGAACCATCGGGAACTGCCGGCCGTCCGATTCTCAGCCAAATTCAGCAGCACGAATTAACAGATATTTTGGTCATCGTCGTGAGGTATTTCGGGGGTATTCTTCTGGGGACCAGTGGATTGATAAATGCCTACAAACATGCAGCAGCCGATGTACTGGGAAATGCCATAACCATCCTAAAAATCATTGAAATCCCGGTTGAAATTAAATTCGACTACCTGGCTATGAATGACCTGATGTTGCTTTTAAAGGAATTTGCCATTGAAATAACAGAAAGTCAATTCGATCTGGCGTGCCGGATAAAAATAATGGTCAGAAAGGACTTGTCAGCTCTGATACTGGAGAGACTTGAAAAAATCGATAAACTTAATGGCAAAATAATTTTGGAGAAGTAATCCAGGGTTCATGTTGATCAATCCGTCTATTTTGTATTTTTGTAATGACCTCAAGATAATTACAAATAAATTAATCTAAATTTATTCAAATGAAAGTCAGAAGCCTAATTTCAATCACAGATTTCACAAAACAGGAGTACCTAAAAATAATGAATCTGGCTGAAGATTTTGAGGCGAATCCAAATCAAAAACTACTGCAGGGCAAAGTGATAGCAACCCTCTTCTTTGAACCCTCCACACGGACCAGATTAAGCTTTGAGACCGCCATTAACCGGTTGGGAGGGAAGATAATCGGCTTCTCAGATTCATCCTCCTCGAGTGTTTCCAAGGGAGAGACATTGCACGATACCATCAAGATGGTCAGCAACTATGCAGATATGATTATCATGCGCCATCCGATGGAGGGAAGTGCACGTTATGCCGCTGAAGTTTCAAGTGTGCCAGTCATCAATGCAGGTGATGGTGCTAACCAGCATCCATCTCAAACATTGCTTGATATGTACTCGATCATCAAAACTCAGGGGAGTCTCGATAATGTAAATCTGTTTTTAGTAGGAGATTTGAAATATGGCCGGACAGTCCATAGCCTGCTGATGGCCATGCTGCAGTTTGAGAACCCGATTTTCAACTTTATCGCTCCTCCGGAACTTGCTATGCCAAATGAATATAAGATTCACCTTGCTTCTAAAGGAATCCGGTACTTTGAACATACCGAATTTACCGATATTATCAATGCTGCAGATATCATTTATATGACCCGGGTACAAAAGGAACGATTTATTGATCCGTTAGAATATGAAAAGGTCAAGAACATCTATATTCTCAGAAATGAAATGCTTAAAAATACCAAAGAAAATATGCGGATCCTTCACCCCCTACCGAGGATTAACGAGATTCATACCGACGTTGACAGCAATCCCAAAGCCTATTATTTTAAACAGGCAAAAAACGGAGTTTATGCCCGCATGGCAATCATTGCCCACTTATTAGACCTTAAATAATTAATTATCTGATTGTTATGGAAAAACATCTCAAAGTGAGTGCGATTAAAGATGGCACTGTCATCGACCATATCCCAACAAAGTCTCTTTTTAAGGTTATAAAAATCCTCGGATTGGAAGAGTGCAGCCAGATGGTTACATTCGGTAATAATCTGGACAGCAAGGCAATGGGGGCAAAAGCGATCATCAAAATTGCCAACAGATTCTTTGCGGATGAGGAGGTAAATAAAATCGCACTGGTTGCTCCGCATGCCAAATTAAATACCATTCGTGATTACAAAGTAATCGAAAAAAGGGTCGTGGAAACCCCAAAAGAGATTGTTGGAATCATCAATTGTTTTAATCCCAAATGCATTACCAATGCTGAAAATATTACAACCCGGTTTGAAGTTTTATCGGATAAACCAATTGCAATGAGATGCTTCTATTGCGAAAAAATTACCAATGAAAATGAAATGTTTTTTTGCTGATTTGCAATTCAATTAACATAAACTTTAGATTAACCCGATGAAAATTGCCTATAAAAAGCTTCTTCAACAAATCGAAATATCCGTATCATCAGGACATGATCTGGATGAAATTTTATCTGAAATATGTATTCTGCTTAAAAACAATGTATTCCATTATGACTGGGTAGGCTTTTACATTCTTGAAAAGCAGAATCTACTTTTAAATCTAGGGCCCTATTGTGGAAAGCCAACTGACCACACCACTATTCCTGTCGGGAAAGGTGTTTGCGGCCAGGTGGCTGAAAGTCTGAAACTAAAAATAGTTCAGGATGTTACAGTGGAAAATAACTATATCGCCTGTAGCCTGGAGGTTCAGAGCGAAATTGTTGTTCCCATACTTAAAAACAATCAGTTTGTTGCTGAAATTGATATTGATTCCCACTCCCCTGCCCCGTTTTCGGCAGATGATGAGAAATTCCTGACAGCGGTTTGCGACCTGCTTTCACCCCTGTTCTGATTTATTTTTACCTGATCCGATCGATAGACCGTATCAGTAACTCATCCTTTTTTATTGCCCTGAAAGCAAGGTAAATTAAAATTATAGCGATGATCGGAACTAAAAAATAAACAGTCAGAGTAAAATGACCGGATAACCGTTGTGCTCCAAGCCATGCCTCCAAAAAGATCACCCCTTCCAAACAAAGAGCCACAAATAGATTAACCAAAGAGAGTCTTAATTGGATTTTCCTTTTCTTAAATAAAAAGATGGCCACAAACAACAGGATCGGGCAGATAACCCATAATGCCAGCAACAGCCAATTATGCAAAATCAGCTGTGATTGGTGAGCCCCATCAAGATAAATACCTTGTATTCCGGCACTAAATATATCCTTGGACGAAGAAATTTCAGCAAAGCGGAAAAAGTAAAGGGTCGCGATTAAAATATCAGCGATTAAGAGATAAATGGTTTGAATTCTTTGAATCATATTTATAATTTTTGTGCAAAATTATCAAAATCTATTAATTTCACATTATATTGCAGATATGTGGATTTTTTGATAGCTTTGAATGAAACATGAAAATATAACAACCACGATACAAGATTTGATCCCTAAGAGATCATTTTGAATGAACGTCTGATGATTTCAGTCAGGTTAGAAAAAATTATAAAATGAAAAAAACAATTGCCTCTTCCGAGTTACTGCTGAATCCTGATGGATCAATCTATCATTTGCACCTGAAACCCGGGCAGATCGCAAGGGATATTATTCTGGTCGGAGATCAGGACAGGGTGGACCTGATTGCGGAAATTTTTGAAACCATCGAATTCAGAGTTCAAAACCGTGAATTTGTAACAGTTACAGGGACATACAAGGGTAAAAGAATCTCTGTTGTGTCAACGGGTATTGGAACGGACAATATCGATATTGTGATCAATGAGCTGGATGCACTGGTTAATATTGATCTGGAGATCCGGGAAATAAAATCTGAATTAACAAGCTTAAACTTTATAAGAATAGGGACCTCAGGAGCATTACAAAGGGATATCCCCGTTGATTGCTTTCTTGCCTCAGAGAAAGCCATTGGATTCGACGGATTATTGAATTTTTATGCCGGGCGTGGAGAGATTTCAGATCCCGATTTTGAAAAAGCATTTAAAAGTTATACAAACTGGAATCGGCTATTGGCATCACCCTATGTGGTATCCTGCAGTACAAATCTTCAACATCGAATTATCGATGAGGAGTTTATTACCGGAATAACCATCTCTGCTCCGGGTTTTTATGGTCCGCAAGGACGGGAACTGCGATTAAGCATCGCAGACCAGTCAATTAATAACCGGATTGAATCATTCCGTTATAACGATCTGAAGATCACAAATTATGAGATGGAGTGTTCTGCTATTTACGGACTCAGCAAATTGCTGGGGCATCAGGCGCTCACCGTTTGTCTTATTATTGCTAACCGGATTACGCTTCAGGCAAGCATCGATTACAGGCCGCTAATCATGCGTCTGGCGAAAAAAATACTTGATAAGTTGACTCAATAGTATGGAAAATAACGTCAGTATTGATACATTACTCGCATTAATCGATGATCGGGATGAAGAGGTTTACCTGGCCGTAAGGGATAAGCTGATGGAATCGGGACCAGCTATTTTGCCGGTTTTGGAGTACGCTCTTAGTTCATCCATCAGTTTGGTACAGCAAGATCGGCTTAACCAGATTATTAATCAACTCAAATTATTAAAACTGGTTGAGAAAACCGCTCTTTGGGCTAATTCCGAAGATAAAAAATTACTGGATGGGTGGATTTTGCTGAGCACGATACATCATCCGGCCATTGCCGCGGATAAAATTGAACTGCTTATTCAGAAAATCTCACACAATATCCGGTTAAATTTAAATGACGCGGTGACTTCCCTGGAAAAAGTGTCGACACTTAATCACTTTTTCTTCGATGTTTACCATTTTGAATTAAATACGCCCGACATATTTGCCTCGGAAAACTGTCTTATAAATAATTTATTGGTTTCCCGTAAGGGGAATCTAATATCACTCTCTGCCTTATACTGTATCATTGCACAACGGTTGGAACTTCCAATATATCCGATAGGGATCGGGCAATACCTTATTTTGGGATATTACGAACCCCAAATCTCAAGGGAGGTTTATGGAGTGAATGCTGATCCCTACCTGTTTTATATTAATGTTGAACATAAAGGGACGATTTTAGGGGCAAAAGAGCTGGAATATGTGGTTCCTGAAAACAGGGAAAATCCCGGGCACATAACCCCGATGAATGATGGAACAATCATAAAGATGCTTCTCAGCCTTCTTAAAGAGACTTATTTAATGAATGGCGATGACGATAAATTACGGATTGCCAATAAACTGCTCGATAAATTACGAAGGTACTAAACAAAAAGAGGAGCAAAAAAGCTCCTCTTTAACGGATATTATTATCCAAATTATTTGGCATAGCTCACAGCTCGTGTTTCGCGGATTACTGTAATTTTAACCTGTCCCGGGTAAGTCATTTCATCCTGAATTTTCTTAGCGATGTCATAAGAAAGGTTTTCAGCTTCAACATCAGTCATCTTATCGCTTCCTACAATCACCCTGAGTTCTCTCCCTGCCTGAATAGCGTAGGTTTTTGTAACACCGGGATAAGAGAGAGCCATATTCTCCAGATCATTTAATCGTTTAATATACGATTCCACGGCTTCCCGTCGGGCACCTGGTCTGGCTCCTGAAATCGCATCACAAGCCTGCACAATTGGTGCTATTAAGGTCTCCATCTCAACTTCATCGTGATGAGAACCAATAGCATTGCAGATATCCGGCTTCTCCTTGAATTTTTCAGCAAGTTTCATACCCAGAATGGCATGGGGTAATTCAGGCTCATCATCGGGCACTTTGCCAATATCATGCAAAAGTCCGGCGCGTTTGGCCCGTTTGGGATTCAGACCAAGCTCTGCTGCCATAATGGCACAAAGATTGGCTGTTTCACGTGAGTGTTGCAATAAATTTTGCCCGTAAGATGAGCGATATTTCATTTTTCCAATCATCCGGATCAGTTCAGGGTGCAACCCGTGTACTCCAAGGTCAATGGTGGTCCGTTTACCCGTTTCAATGATCTCTTCCTCCACTTGTTTCTTTACCTTGTTGACAACCTCTTCGATGCGTGCAGGGTGAATACGTCCGTCAGTAACAAGCTGATGCAGCGCCAGCCGGGCAATTTCACGCCTTACAGGGTCAAATGCTGATAGTACAATCGCTTCTGGCGTATCATCCACAATAATTTCAACACCGGTGGCAGCTTCCAGTGCACGGATGTTGCGCCCTTCACGCCCAATAATCCGTCCTTTTATCTCATCACTTTCGATGTGAAAAACAGTTACCGAATTTTCAATCGCTGTTTCAGACGCCACCCGCTGAATCGACTTGACTATAATCTTTTTAGCCTCCTTATTGGCATTCATTTTAGCTTCGTCCATAATCTCCTGAATAAAGGACATCGCTTCAGTTTTCGCCTCATTTTTTAATGAATCGATAAGTTGCGATTTCGCTTCTTCTGCAGAAATTCCTGACAATGCTTCGAGTTGCTGAATTTGCTGCTTGCGAATTTTAAGCATTTCCTCCTCCTTTTGCTCAACCAACTCAAGCTGAATATTCAGATTCTCCCGAATAGTGTCAATTTCACGCTCCGAAATTTCAAGTTCCTTAACACTATGTTGCAACTCCTCTTTCCGCTGCAAATAAATTGTCTCTTTTTGTTTCAGTTTGTTTTCGGCACTCGCAATTCTGAGATTTCGCTCATTAATATAACTTTCATGCTCTGATTTTAGTTGAATAAATTTCTCCCTTGACTGGAGCATTTTTTTCTCCTTGAGCATTTCTGCCTGTATTTCGGCATCTGCAAGCAGCTTTTGCTTGGTTTTCTTCAGTATCATATCCCAGATAAAATAGGAAGCAATACCTCCTATTATAAGGGTGACAATACCAGTGATAATTATTTCCATGTGTAAATTATAATTAAAGGTTTAATAAAAAAATACCGCATACTCAGACTTCAAAAGGTTCAGCAAATGCAAAACCATATAAAATCTAATATGCGGGTCTATCTTGAATTCAAAAACTAATTTTCCTTTTCAAAAAACTCGGAAAGAAAATCGTTCATCACTTCCAACTCATCGACCAAAGGTGTATTGTCCATCCGTTTTTCAGCTTCAAACTTCTGAATGACAAATTGTAATGTTGCCATTGCCAGGCAATCCTGCAAATCCTTTGAAGCATACTTTTGTTTATATTGGGCCACCTTTTCATTGATAATTTTCGCTGCTTTCCGAATACCCTCCTCTTCAAGACGATCAACCCTCAAAGGGTATAAACGGTCAGCTATATTGATGTTTATCGAAAGTTTATCATCCATAGCATTGTCTATCATTTATTTAACAGCGCAATACAATTGTCAATTTCCCGCACGATTCTGTTCAGTTTTAATTTGGCCCCATGTGAATCATCATCGGAACCAAGTAACGATTTCGCAAACTTCAGATCTTCACCTTTTCTTATAAGCTCCTCATTTTTAACAGAAAGCAACCTAATCTGTTCCTTTAATTGCGATTGTTCCTCCATTAAAAGCTGTCTGTCTTTCTTACTTCGCAAATAAAGATCGATTAGTTTATCGAGCTTACCTTTAAACTCTCCCATTAAAGCAGTTTCACGCTCAGTCATACTTAATCCTTTACAAAGACAAAGTTAATATTTAAATCATATTGTAAAACCATCCAGGTCATTAATTTGTACCTTCCGGCATTTAAAAGATTACTATTTTAGCACTTTCATTGAAATTGACCCACAATGCGCGTTTTTTCATCAATTTTAGTACTGTTTTTTTGTTCGATACTCACGATTCATGGCCAAAATAAACCCGATCATGAAACATTTATGAGTCCAATTAAACCGCCCTATTTTTTTGCAGGAAATTTTGGAGAATTAAGGCCATCTCATTTCCATTCAGGTCTCGATTTCCGTACCCAGGGAAAAACCGGATTACCCGTTTTTGCAGTGAAAGATGGCTATATTTCAAGAATTGGAATCTCCCCTACCGGTTATGGTAATGCCTTGTATATGAATCATCCCGATGGCACGACCTCGGTTTATGGACATCTGCTGAAATTCATCCCGAAAATACAGGAGTACCTTAAGGAAAAACAATACGATCGCGAAAGTTTTCAGATTAATCTAATCCTCTCTTCGGAAAAATTCTGCTTTAAAAAAGGGGAAATTATTGCATGGTCGGGAAATTCAGGTAGTTCCGGAGGGCCTCACCTTCATTTTGAAATCAGGGATACCAGATCTGAACGGGTTCTTAACCCCCTATTTTATCATTTGGGAATAACAGACAATAGTGCTCCAAGGATTTTAGCCTTATATGCCTATCCGTTGAGCGATAATAGTAATGTGGGTCCGGAAAGGTTCAAAAAAAGATTTGAGGCAGTTACCGTTCCGGGAGGATACCGATTGAAAAATAATGCCCCTATCCAACTTTATGGCAAAATTGGCTTTGGCATTCAGGCTGAAGATTATTTCAACGGAACAGGTTTAAAATGCGGGATTTATTCTGCAGAACTATGGTGTGACGGCAAAGAGATATTTGGATTTAAAATGGATAATTTCTCGCTTGGCGATGCCCGCTTCGCAAATATCCAGGCAGATTACCAGGAACACCTTCAGTCGAACCGGTGGATTGAGCGATTATACAAACTCCCCGGAAATTCGTTGGATATTTACTATCCAAAAAAAAACAGTGGCATTTTAAATCTTGATGACGGGAAAGACCATAATTTTGAAATTATTGTTTCAGATGCCTTTAACAATAAAGCCGTACTGAAATTTAGGTCCACGAATACAAAATCCCGGTTACCCTATCGGAATCTGCTTTATACAAAAGAATTTTTTTATGATAAAACGAATGAGTTCGAAAACGGGAAAATCAGGATTCAAATCCCCAAAGGGGCCCTTTACGAAAATTTAAAATTTGATTATAAATATGCAGCAACGCCACTGGGTTGTTATTCGGAACTCCATCAGGTGCACCGTAAATTCGTCCCCCTGCATATCCCTTATACCCTTTCTATAAAATGCAATAATGTACCCAATAACCTAACAGACAAGATATTAATCGCAATTTTTGATCCTTCAACAGGAAAAAAAACAGCAGTGGGAGGCCACTACTCCAATGGGTGGGTCACTGTAGAAACTTACCTTCTGGGAGATTTTACTGTTGCCATAGATAAAACACCCCCAACCATTTCGGCGTTGAGCGTCAAGGATAAAACGAGATTAACCGATCCCCTTAAAGTGCAGTTCCATATCCAGGATGAACTGTCCGGGATTAAATCGTACCGTGGAGAAATTGACGGTAAGTGGGTGCTTTTTGAGTATGATGAAAAAACGGGAACGGTGACCTATACTTTCGACAAGGAAAGAATGCCATTCGGCAGATCACATTTACTACGGTTAGTGGTGACAGATAATAAGGAAAACCGTTCAGAATACAAAGCGATTATCTATAAATGATATCTTGGCTGCGGGCATTAGGTCCGGTTCAACTCTTGACCGAATCGATATCGCACGGTGCCGGTTTTCGGAATCCGTAAATAAACGGAGTTCTGAAATAAATGAGGCCCAAACTGTGGGCCATTCAAGCCAATGGATTGATATAACTGATCTGATTTCAAACGCAGCTGGTTCTGCCGGAAGACTTCCGATAACAGGTGGCGGCTCCAAAAACCTATTTCTCATCAATACGTTAAGGTTCAGAATGCTGTGTCAAATTGTTGTTCCTGATGGTCAATTTATCGATTTCAAGGAGGCCTTAATATTTGCATTACCTGGTGTACTCTCCTTTAATGGGGAGATAAATGCTCAGGGAACGGTTACTGGAGCCCGTCGGGATCACATCGGCGGGATAATTTACACCTTTAAAATAACTGACATAATTCATTAAAAAAAGAGGTAATGGAATGGTTTTAAAATTTATACCATCAACTATTTTCCTATTTTTGTCGAAACGGTAATAATAAAATTTGAGATGGTTAAAAAGAGAGTTTTAATTCTGTTCCTTTATCTGATCTTTTTTCAGATTCTATCAGCTGAAGCATGTACCAATTTCCTGATTTCCAAAGGTGCCACAAAGGATGGCTCTGCGATGATAACCTATGCTGCAGATTCGCATACTTTGTATGGGGAGCTCTATTTTTGGCCAGCCGCTGATTATCCTGACGGTACTCAACTTGACATTTACGAATGGGATACCGGTAAATTTATGGGAAAGATTCCGCAGGTTAAACATACATTTCAGGTAACAGGAAATATCAATGAAAATCAGGTTGCTATCGGTGAGACTACATATGGTGGCAGAAAGGAGCTTCAAACCCAGAAGGAGGCGATTATTGATTATGGAAGCCTGATATACATTGCATTGCAACGATCCAGAAGTGCCCGTGAGGCAATTACAGTGATGACCGATCTGGTTAAAAATTATGGATATGGTTCTGAAGGCGAATCGTTTTCAATCGGCGATCCTAACGAGGTCTGGATACTGGAAATGATTGGCAAGGGGGAAGGGCAAAAAGGGGCTGTCTGGGTTGCCAGACGTGTTCCGGATGGATACATCTCCGGGCATGCAAATCAGGCACGGATTACCCAATTTCCATTAAATGATCCGAAAAATTGTCTTTATTCTGCCGACGTTATCTCTTTTGCACGCGAAAAAGGATTTTTTGATGGGAAGAATAATGATTTTAGCTTTTCAGATACTTATGCTCCTGTTACTTTTGGTGGTGCTCGTTTTTGCGATGCACGCATCTGGTCCGGCTTTAACAAAGTCAACAAACAGATGAAACAATACGAAAATTACGTTTTAGGAAAAGTGACTTTTGATGAAAATAAATATGCCACCAACCGGATGCCTCTGTGGATTAAACCCGATTCCTTGCTCTCGTTAAAAGATGTAATGAATTTAATGCGTGACCATTATGAAGGAACCGCACTGGATATGAACAAAGATTTAGGCGGCGGACCTTTCAGGGCTCCCTATCGTTGGCGCCCCATGGAATGGAAGGTAGACTCAGTTAAATATGTTCACGAGAGGGCTATTTCGACGCAGCAAACAGGGTTTTCATTCATTGCCCAATGTCGGTCAAATCTCCCAAACCCGATCGGAGGTATCTTATGGTTTGGTGTTGATGACACCTATTTAACCTGTTATATGCCCATCTATTGCGGAATAAAACAAGTTCCCACCTGCTTAAAAGTTGGTGACGGGGATATGCTTACATGGTCTGACAATTCAGCTTTCTGGACATTCAATCAGGTCTCGAATTTCTGTTATTCCCGATACAGCGATATGATCGTAGATCTTCAAAAGGTTCAATCTCAGCTTGAGAATAAATTTTTCACCTATGCCCCTCTAATCGATCAGGGTGCCCTTACTTTGTGGAATAAGGGTGAAAAAGACCTGGCATGTCAATTCTTAACAGAATATTCAGTTAATCAGGTTGAGAACACCGTAAAGAGGTGGAAAGAACTTGGGCATTATCTGCTGATAAAATACAAGGACGGGAATATTATGAGAGAGAAAAACGGCCAGTTTGAAAGAAATGAGTCAGGCAAATTACCTGTTTCACCACTTCAGCCCCTTTATCCTGATTGGTGGTACCGTAAAATCATTGAAAATAATAAGGAACATTTAAAGGCTGTTGAATAGATTTGATTCTTTCATCAATTTTTAACTGCCACTGTTTAAGGTTTCCGCATTAACGATTAGGGCCCAAATATCAAGCCTGAATAAAATAAGCCCGATGAATTTTAGGATTCCGTCGGGCTTATTTTCATTTATACAGCGTTAAGTCAGGTTATTTATAACTAAGTTCACGCTTCCAAATCAGTGTTTATTCCATCTTCTAAGTTTTAAAACGGTTAATTATGAAGTCTGCTATGTTTTTTAAAGATGTTCCAATAGTTCTAATTCTATTGTTTATAGGTGCGATCGCTTCAGCAAAAGAAAAAGAATCCGCTTATCTGAGAGATGGTATATCATTTTCGCTTTCAGAGGGCTGGAATATAATTGCGAATGACTCTATTGGAGATAATGCCTACTATTTTTCGGCAGAACGAAAAGGGCCGTATTCCACCGGGCTGATTACAATAACTTGGGTCAATAAAATTGAAGATCCGCTAAAAATGATTGAGATTCATCAGCATACGATGAAATCTTCAAATATATTCCGGAATCCGGGAATTGAATTTACTTCAATTGAAGATGAAAGTTTTGCAAATCATAAAGTTAAAAGCTGCCGTTATGTAACCCTGGTCAAAGATCAAAAGCTTGATGGTTTAATTTATTGCTTCAATTCCACAAAAAAAACGGTGAGCATTTTCCTTCAATCCGGTATTCAGGATAAAAAGCAGAACCAAAAAGCATTTGATTTATTTAGACAGACGTTTAACTGCCGGGATTAGTTATTTAATTTTTTTACGAAAAGTACAATTTTCTTACAATAATATATTTACTGGCTGAATAAAATTATTAGCTTTGAATAATTATTAAATGCATATTTTCATTTTATTAATTCTGCGGCTAATTGATCTGTTAATAATGTACTTAAAAGTTCTGATCACTCCTTTAATTACATACAATCCTATTTGAAACGGACCATGAGGTAGTCATGATAAATTAAATATAAACCGTATTAATATTTACTTAAGGCAATTCCATTCTGCATTTATAAACAAATTTAAGACAAATGAAACACAAGATTTTGGTTATTGATGATGAGAAAAGCATCCGTCTCCTACTGGAAAATTTTCTTTCAAAAAATTATGAAGTGGTAAGTAAAAGTGATGGAATACAAGCACTTGAATGGCTTGAAGGGAACTTGCCGGATCTAATTATCTGTGATATTCAAATGCCGAATATGGATGGTTTCCTATTTATCGAAAAAGTTCGCCAGCGAGGTTTTACAAAACATACACCCCTTATCATGTTATCGGGAGTGGAAAGCAGCAAGGAGCGCATTAAATGTTATCGTTTGGGAGCTCAGGATTTTCTGGCTAAACCATTTAATCCCGAAGAACTGGCAGAATTAATAGCAAAGAATTTGTTTCCTGTTCATTATGCCTTAACATGGTAATTTATAGATATTTAGTGAATTAATTTCAGCGAAATCCCAACACCCTGCTTTAAGAAAATAGTATGGAAAATTTAGTCATGATTCTTTATATCGGCCGATCAATAGAAGGGATCGATGAATTACGAACTAATTCTGAATTATCAGTTGTGCATAAATCAAATGCGCTTGAGGCGATAAATTACCTCAAATCCGGCAATATTCCGGATGCGGTTTTATCAGAAATGTTCATTTCAGGAGGGAATGGCCTGGAAATGCATCAGTGGATTCGTGACAGAGAGGAATTCGACCGGATGGCCTTTATCCTGATCTCGTATGAGTTCAAGGAGGAGCTGATAAAAACAGCCTTCGCCAGACGTATTGATGATTATTTTGTTCTTCCCTTTCATTCAGCTCAAAGCCTGGTGGGACGTATCAGATTCTTAATTGAATTCCGGAATAAATATCCGCACACCTCAATCGAATTAACCGACAACAAAGATATCAAATATAAAATGCCCTTTTCCAAAAGATTATTTGATCTCCTTGTTGCTATAAGCGCATTAATCGTCCTATCACCTATCCTGTTAATTATAGTGGTTGCTATTCGACTCGAATCGAAGGGAAAAGTCTATTATATCTCGAAAAGAGTTGGACGTGAACCGTTTGATTTTTACAAACTTCGTTCAATGCGAGTTGGGGCAGACAAAGAATTAAATAACCTGGCCAAGGATAAGAATCAATATTCAATATCCTCTGAACAATCTGAAATCGATTTTACCAAACCTTGTCCCAGATGCGCAGTATTATCGGAAGAACGAAGCTGTTCTCCTATTCTCCATATTGGAACACATAATATTTGTGATTACTGGTACAACATCCAGAAAAAAGAGGTGGCCAAAACAAAATCTGCATTTATCAAAATTTCAGATGATCCCCGAATTACCAAAGTGGGAAAATTCATCCGGAATACCAGTATCGATGAACTTCCTCAGCTGATAAATGTTATTAAAGGCGATATGTCAATTGTAGGAAACAGGCCGCTGCCGGTTTATGAGGCTGAATTATTAACCCGGGGGTTTATGTCAAAACGATTTCTTGCTCCGGCAGGAATAACGGGCCTATGGCAGGTAGAACTGAGGGGTAAAGGTGGGATTATGTCAGAAGATGAACGGATGCGACTCGATAACCAGTATGCCGATCACTTCATCGGCGATAACTACTCATTCTGGTACGATCTTAAATTGATTCTAAGAACTGTCCCTGCGCTGTTTCAGAAGGATACGGTCTAAAGAATGATGATTTTTAATATATTTGCATTTAAAGTTTTAACAGGAAATTCAAAAATATTCGATAATTAATAAGCATGTTTATTCTAAAACTCGTTAAATATTTTCCGGTAAATCATAAATTTTATTATCAAATAATCAGTTTGATCCTTTTCACAATACCCTTTGGTTCGCGGGCACAGGATACCAAAGAATTTGATCTGTTGAAAGATAACATAGAATATTTGCTTCCGCCGCTTCAGACAATCCTCGACTCAGCTATTGCAAAAAACCCGTATGTAAAATACCGCGATTTGCAAATTATTGTGAATAACTACAAATTAAAAGGGCTCAAGTTGGACTGGACCAGAGATCTTGGTGTTCAGACAGATCTCTTGTATGGGACATTTGATAATATATCAGCTTCAAGTACCAACCAGGGATCAAGTCCTGCCATGTTAACTTCCCGGAGTACACAACTTAACTATGGGGCCGGTGGATTTATTAGAATTCCCCTGTATGATCTTTTTAGCCGGAGAAACACCATCAGGGGAGCCAGAGCAGAGGTAGACCAGGCAAAAAGTTATGCACTGGAACAACGCAGTGAACTTCGCCAAATTGTTATCAAGCAATATAATGATCTGGTAGTAAAACATCGTTTATTAAAGATTAAAGTTAAATACGCGGAGACTGCCAGGATTAATATGGAAATGGTCCAGAAACAATTTTTGAATGGGGTGGTATCCATTAATGAATATACAACTTTTTCAGAAAGCGTGTCCCGCAGTGAAGCCGATGTTGAATCTTCGAAAATGGATCTCAAAACTGCCTTTATGCTTCTTGAAGAAATAGTCGGAATGAAATTTAATCTCACCTCAAAATAAACTGATTAATGACAATAATTGGTTTCTTGCGTTTATTGAGAAAGCACTTGGTGCTACTGCTTTTCACGCCAATTTTAATGGCTGGAGTGGTCATTTATTTTACAAAGAGTCCAAATTTCACCTACTCATCCGAAACAACACTTTACACAGGTTTAGCCTCAGGTTCAAGCGTTGAGATGGGCAAATCACTCAATTATTTTGCCACAAATACTGACTTTGACAATCTGATCAATGTTATTAATTCAAGGGAAACTCAACAAGAGGTAGCAATCAGATTGTTAGCCCAGCATTTGATGCTCCAAAAATACGACCCCAGATATATTTCTTCCAAGTCCTTTAACTATCTGAACAAAATCACTCCGGTATATATACGAACGTTGGTTGAAAAATCGAGAGAAAGTGGAGGACGTTCAAATTCGGCGACAAATCCTGTAACAAGTCTAAAAAAAACTCAGTCACCCGCCCCTACCCTGCAGCACCAGGAATTCAGTAAACATACAGTAAAAATCAAAGAAACCCTGTTCTCAATTGCACGTCTATATAGAATAGGTGTTGACTCCCTCAGGCAGATTAATGGGTTAACCGGTAATAATATACAAGTCGGACAGGTACTGCGAATCAGCAAACAAATCACCACTATCCCGGCGAAGGCAATGAAGGACAGTGTCGGGCCAAGCAGTCAAACGGACAGCAGTTCAACTTTTTCTTTTGCAAAGCTTTATGCCGCCACTCAAACCAGCAAATTGCTTCCAGCCTCAATCGACCAATCAGCATATGAGCAAACAGTCAAGAATCTCAAAGAGCTGGTCCTTAAAAGCGATACAAATTTTGTCTCCAACCTTCTCAATTATGAAGACTTACATTACTCAATTTCTGCAATTTCGTCAATCAATGTGCAGCGAATTGGAAGCAGTGACCTGGTCAAGCTTAAATATACCACTGACGATCCAGGTATTTGTCAGCAAACGTTGATTCTATTTACAGAATTATGCATAAAAAACTATAAAGTACTCAAGGAAAACCGTTCAGATGCAATCGTGAAGTATTTTGAATATCAGGTAAATCAGGCTACTCAAAAATTGCAAATTGGGGAAGACAAACTTCTGGCATTTAATAAGGATAAAAATATCATCAATTATTACGAGCAAAGCAAGGCCATAGCAATTGCCAAAGAGGCACTTGACGTGGATTTCAACAATATGAGAATAAAGCTCGCCGGAATTGAAGCAGTAATCAAACGTCTTGAAGAAAAATTAGAAATTCAACATAAAATACAACTCAAGAGCGCACCTATTCTTGAAAAACGAGATCAGCTCAGTCAAATTGATGCTAAAATCTCAACAGCTGAGACCATTGGCTATGAAAATACCTCTGACGGGAAAAATCTACATATCCTTAAAGCCACCGCAGACAAGCTAAAGGAAGAAATCCGTAAAGAAGTTGGCGAACTGTATCATATGGGGAATTCCATAGAAGGGATCCCCATCAGCAGTCTGCTCAATGAATGGATTACAAATGTGGTGAACTACGAAGACATTAAAGCAGGACAGGGAGTTTTAGCAAAAAGGATCCAGGATTTTCAGAAACAGTACGAAATTTATGCCCCTGCCGGAGCCAATCTGAAGAGAATTGAGCGCGAAATTTCCGTTTCTGAGCAGGAATTTCTTGAATTATTGCATGGCCTAAACCTCGCAAAACTCAAGATGCAGGATCTCGAATTATCTTCAAATCTCAAAGCTATTGACCAACCTTTTTATCCTATTACACCCAACCCGACCAAACGAAAAATTGTTGTGCTGGGCGCTGCATTTTTTGGTTTTCTGGTTGTTTTCATAACTCTTTTGGCACTGCTGTATTTTGATGAGACCCTTAAAAATCCAAAAAAAGCGGCAAAAAATTTAAATTTGTCTCCTTTGGGAGTATTTCCAAAGATCTATCTTAAGACAGAAATACAGAATTTTAAATCGATTACTCTCAGGCTTATTGAAATGATGGTGCAGCAATTTGAACTTTTAAAAAAGGAGAAAGCCTCACCCAATGAACCCTTTCAGGTTCTCCTTTTTAGCAGTTCCAATAATGAAGGAAAAACTGTACTGGCTCAAAATCTAGCATCCCTGCTAAAACAAATAGACAATAAGGTAATTGTGATCAGATGTATAATAGATATAAGTAATCCTAAAACATCTCTTGAAATTAATCCCGGTGCCAGAATTACTGCTCAAACAAAGAACAGACCACTGAAAAAATTCTCTTTGATCAACTGGTTATTCGGATATCCCGATTCCAGAGTCGATTATCAAAGCCCTTTTTTAAGCGAGTATGGAAGCACCCTTTCGGAAAATGAATATTTTGATTGCATAATTACTGAAGATTTTTTGCATATTAAAGATTATAAAGAGTTGTTAATCAGGAATAACTATGTGCTCAACTTTCAACCAGACTATGTGATAATTGAAATACCTGCAATTCTCTATTTCCCTTATCCCGCAGGACTTGTTTCTTCGGTAGATTTACCAGTGCTCATCTGTCGTGCAAACAGAGTTTGGTCACAGGCCGATCAGGGTACCTTAGAGAGTATTTCCAAAGTAACCGCTCAAAAACCGCTGTTTGTGCTGAATGGTGTAGAGTTGGACGTTATTGAATCAATTCTGGGAGAACTGCCAAAAGAAAGAAACTGGTTGCGAAAAGTCGTAAAAAAAATTATTCTTTTTGATTTTTTTGCGACAAAGCGACTTTAGAAGGAGTAAGGAAAGCCTAAATTTAAGAGTAACAATTAGGTAGGTTCTGAAACCAAATATTCAATATAAATTAAGAACAACAAATTAACACCTTGAATTCTTGTCCCTTAATCTAAATTTTTCGAACTATACCCGTGATGATTACAATTTCAAAAATATCAAGAGAAGCAAATTTTTTATCTCTGGCTGGTAATCTTACTATTGCCTTTTTTGGGTTTGCCGGTTTTGCTCTGATTGCCCGAAGTTTCCCTTTGGAGATTTTCGGACAGTGGGTTTTATATATTGCGGCCAGCGCTTTTGTTGAAATGTTTCGGTTCGGCATTACCAATACAGCAATTGTAAGATATTTGTCGGGAGTTGAACACGAAGAACGGTTAAAGTTTATTGGATCGAATAGTTTCATTGGACTAATTTCCACTTCGATCATTGTAATTATCATTTGGCTGTGTCATTTTTACTTCGCCGTCCCAATAAAAAATGCAGGATATGAGCTTTTTTTTACCTGGTACCCGCTAAATGCATTTTTAAATCTTCCTTACAACAACGCACTAATCATCCTTCAGGCCGATCAGAAATTCAGGAAAATACTGTTTCTTAAAACTTTTGAAAGCGGAGTATTTTTCGCACTGCTGGCTGTCAATTACTTTTTCCTGAAGATGACCATTGTTCAGATAGTCTTTTCACAGATTATTATAAATCTCTGCGCGTCAACAATTTGTTTCATAGGTGGATGGGACGGACTTAAATATTTGAGACATACATCAAAGTCAACAATTAAAACCATTCTGGATTTTGGTAAATATACGACCTTCACATTAATCGGATCCAATTTGCTTCGGAGTGCAGATACCTTGATTATAAGCTTAAGTCCGTTAGGTACAGCAGCGGTTGCGCTCTACAGCATCCCGCTGAAACTTACCGAAATTCAGCAAATACCCCTGCGCAGTTTTGTCGCCACTGCCTTTCCTAAAATGTCAAAAGCAAGTGTTCTGGGGAAGATAAACGAAGTGAAAAGTCTCTTTTACACCTACAGCGGGGCGATGACCATCTTATTTGTATTTCTTTCGCTTTTCACATTTATTTTTGCCGATTATCTGGTCCTGATTTTGGGAGGAAGTAAATTTATGGGTACCAATATTATAATAGGGGCAAATCCTGTCGTAATAATGAGGATATTTTCTATTTACGGAGTATTACTTCCGATTGACCGGATGACCGGTGTATGTCTCGATAGTATTAATAAACCCGATAAAAACCTGATAAAAGTCGGATATATGGTGGTTGCCAATGTTATTGGTGATCTGGTTGCCGTTTTTGTTTTTAAATCATTGTTACTGGTTGCTGTCGGATCTATCCTCTTCACAATTATCGGAGTATGGGTGGGATTCTATTTTCTGGACCGGGAGCTCCGGCTCAATTACCACCTCATAATTTCATCTGGTATTAATTTTTATCAGGAAATACTAAATAAAATCAGACCCCGGCAATCTTAGAATATACTATATTATTATATATCAAACTATTATTTAAGTCGCTATGCTAAATAATGCAAATCTATTCGAAATTCAATCGGGTTCCAACAAATTAGGAACTCCGAGGTATATCGTCTCAGTTCTTTGCATTGCGGTTGTATGTGCATTATTGATCGTTAAAATGGGTATGACTATTAGCATAATCTTCATACTGCTCCCTTTCGTGGCTGTTTATTTGAATATGCTCTTTAATTACCCGATCATCGGATACTACTCAGCAGTTACACTCGGATTTTTTTTACTCGGAATAGGGAGGTACCTGAATACGGACCTTCCGCTGGGGCTCGCCATGGATATGATTCTGATTCTTACCTATATCGCACTGATATTTAATAATTTCTTCGGTGAGATTAATTGGAAGGCTGCATACAAAGATGCCACATTACTGGCTTTGGTCTGGTTTGGTTTTTCAATTCTTGAAATGGTGAATCCTGAATCACACAGTTTTGCCGCCTGGTTTAATGGAATGCGGGGAATATCACTGTATATGCTTTTAATGATTCCATTGGCGTTGATTTTCATAAATACGAACAGGAAATTGGATACTTTCCTTTATTTATGGGGCATCCTTTCCATTTTGGCTTCGTTAAAAGGGATAATGCAAAATACTATTGGCGTTGATTCCTACGAAAAAGCATGGCTCGATGCAGGTGCTGCTGAAACTCATATCCTGTTTGGAAAGCTCCGCGTGTTCTCATTCTTAAGCGATGCCGGACAATTTGGAGCAAATCAGGGTTATTCTGGAGTCGTGGCAATAATTATAGCAATGGCAGTCAAGGAGTTTCGCGCTAAACTGTTTTTTACGATCGTTGGAATATTGGGATTATATGGTATGTTATTATCCGGAACGCGGGGAGCCATAAGTGTCCCGCTTGCCGGATTTGCTGTCTATTTTTTTATTAAAAGAAACACCGGGGTAATGATTTCGGGACTAATAATCTTACTCGTTGTGTTCGTTTTTTTTAAATATACCATGATTGGACAAGGCAACCAGCAAATCAGAAGAATGCGTTCAGCCTTCGATCCCAACGACCCGTCATTACAGGTTAGAATTGAAAACCAAAAGACTTTGGCAGTGTATCTCTCGACTCGCCCTTTGGGGGGAGGGATCGGTCATGCAGGGGTGAAAGCAAAAAAATATCTCCCGAATGCATTTCTTTCGCAGATAGCTACTGATAGTTGGTACGTTATGATCTGGGCCGAACAGGGAATTATTGGGTTAATGCTGCATCTTTTCATCATTTTTTATACTCTGATAAAAGGATGTTACCATATCATGTTCAGAATCAGAGATCCAATTTTAAAAATGAAAATGGCTGCTCTGGCAGCAGGAATGTTTGGAATTATGGTTGCTTCGTATGGGAATGCGGTTCTCGGAACGATGCCGACAGGTATGCTTATTTACACGACCATTGCAGTATTGTTAAATACTGAAATACTTGATAATGAAGCATTGTCCCGGACAGCTGAATTACAAATACTTCAGGAAAGCTAAAATTAATTAAATTAAAAAATCAATCCTGAACAGTGTATTGCATTGATTCAGAAGTACTAATAAAATAGAAAAGCAATAATTACCATATCAATTTTTTAAGTTCAACTATGGATTTTCCTCTTGTATCGATTATTACCATCAATTTCGATCATCCCGAAGTTACGTGTGCTTTGCTCGCATCGCTGCAGCATATCACCTACCCGAATATTGAGGTAATTGTGGTTGATAATGCATCCCCCAATGATAATCCAGCCATAATTACTGAGTCTCATCCGGAAGTAATATTCATTCAAAGCGCTATAAATCTGGGATTTGCAGGAGGAAATAATCTTGGAATCCGCCAGGCCAAGGGGAAGCATATACTTTTCCTCAATAATGATACTGAAGTGGAGCCCGATTTTCTGGAACCACTTGTTTCCAAGCTGGAATCAAACGACAGGATTGGTGCTGTAAGCCCTAAAATAAAGTTTTTTTTCCAATCTGATACCATTCAATATGCAGGTCAGGCTCCGATGAATCCCTATACGATGCGTAACTTCGCTTTTGGTCATGGAACTAAGGATACCGGACAATTCAATCGGGATACTCCAACCTCCTTCGTTCATGGTGCAGCCATGCTGATACCTATGCATGTCATAAGAAAAGTGGGTTTAATGGCAGAAACTTATTTCCTCTATTATGAGGAACTGGACTGGGGCGCAAGAATTAAAGCAGGCGGTTACGAACTTTGGTACGTTCATGACTCAACAGTTTTGCATAAGGAGTCAATTTCTGCCGGCAGGTTGTCCCCTTTTAAAACTTATTATATGAACCGGTCAAGGTTATTATATATGAGACGCAACCTGAAAGGATTTACTTTTTTTATTGCAATTCTCTATCAGCTTTTTATCTCTATTCCAAAGAACTGCCTCACTTTATTGCTTAAAAGGAAAAAAGGACATTTTAAAGCCTATTGCAAAGCCATAATATGGCATGCTACAAACCTGTTTGATAATAATATACACACGAATCCAATATTGTAATATAAAAACTAAAACAATTAATCTATGAGCCAAATATTACAATCAGGTTATTTAATGATACAAACATTGATTTGTATTGCATTGCTATTCCCAGCTCTTTATATGTTTGTGTTTGCCTTTGCAGGTTTGTTTTACAGGCAAAAACCCTATGCAGGTCATCCTAAATTGCGAAGAATTGTTATTTTAATTCCAGGATACAAAGAGGATGAGGTAATTGTAGATGTGGCCAGAGAGGCGCTGGGGCAGGATTATCCCGCTGAAATGTTTGATATTGTTATCATTGCGGATTCCTTTGAGCAGGACACCATTTTAAAACTTAAGGAATTGCCAATTATTGTCATAGAGGTACAATTTGATAAGAGTACCAAATCCAAGGCATTAATTAAAGCAATGGGCCAACTTCCTGATATTTACGATATTGCCGTAGTTCTGGATGCGGATAATGTCATGGCTGCAGATTTTTTGTCGAAAATTAATGCCTCTTTTGAACACCCATATATGGCGGTTCAGGGACATCGTGCTGCAAAAAATTTGAATACCAACTTCGCCATACTGGATGCAGTAAGTGAAGAGATCAATAATCATATTTTCCGAAAAGGTCATCGTGTATTGGGACTCTCCTCCGCCATCATCGGTTCAGGTATGGCCTTTAAATACGATTATTTCAAGAATTTGATGTCCTCAGTCACCGCCATTGGGGGATTCGACAAGGAGATTGAGTTGAAAATGCTAAAAAACAGATACAAAATTGAATATCTTCACGATGCCCTGGTTTATGATGAAAAAGTACAAAAGGCAGAAGTTTTCAGCAATCAACGCCGACGTTGGTTATCAGCCCAGTTTCACTATTTCTATCTCGATTTTGGATCCTCTTTTAAGGCGCTGATTACCAAAGGAAATATTGACTACTTTGATAAAGCCATGCAATTTATCCAGCCTCCCCGAATTTTACTCCTTGGAGCGGTACTAATCCTGGGAACGTTTTTTTCCCTTTTTAATATCGCATTGGATATCGAAGGGCCATTTAATGCCGTGTGGATACTGACAGCTCTGTTTTGCGTGGTCGCATTTTTATTTTCAATTCCACGCCAATTTTACAATTCTAGGACACTTAAGGCATTGGCAAGTCTTCCGAAAGGGATGTTTCTGATGCTTAGGTCATTATTAAAAACAAAGGGAGCTAATAAACAGTTTATCCACACCAAGCATAGTGCCTTTAAACCTGGATCTACTAAATTGGTTTAACTTTTTTCAGAACAGAACCTATGAATATCAGAAATAAAATTCTCCTGCTTTTTTTTCCACGGTAATTATATTGGCCTCTGTTTTACTATTTTTCAGGAAAATACAGGAACAACAACACGCTTTGATTATAAAATCAGCCACGGAACAATTGGGCGTACTTATAAACACGGCAATAAACCTTCAATCCAATCAACTGGATCAATTAGTTTCTGATTATTCCAATTGGGATGAAATGGGATATATTCAAAATCCAAATCAGGAATGGGCAAAAGATAATATTGGAAGTATAATCAAATCATTTAAACTTTTTAACGTAAGTGTTTATAATCAAGATCTTAGATTAATATATAATTATGGAAACCAGCCTGGGGGAGTACTTAATGATTCAATTACCAGAACCGACATAATCAAAATAATACTTAAAAAAGAGCAGATCCATTTTTTTCAGGCTACCGCCGATGGTCTTCAGGAAATTTCAGCTGCCTCGATTCATCCCACTTCAGATACATCACACGTTACCCCTTCTGCCGGAATATTCTTTCTCACTAAAAGTTGGGATTATCATTTTCTGGAAACAATGTCCATTAATACAGGCAGTAAAATTTATTTCTCGAACACTCCATTAGCCGGAAATCAAGCCGCTGAGAATGAATCGATAATTTTTTCTAAGGAATTGTTAACCTGGGATAATAAGCCACTTGGAAATCTTATCATAAAAAAACCGTATACCGTTATAAGTAACTATCACAAGGTAAATGATTTGGTATTCAATTTTCTGGGGCTGATTTTGCTATTTCTGATTATTACATTTTTTTATATCCTTTACCGATGGATCAGAAGGCCGTTAAAAATAATTTCAAACAGCCTTAAAAATAACGACACCTCCAAGCTCGAAATTCTTGAAAAGAGCAAAAATGAATTTAGTCAGATTGCCGGGTTAATTTCAATATTCCACCATCAAAAAGTGGAATTGGAGCATGAAAATGCAGAAATCAATCTGATGCAGCAAAAATTAATTCAGCAAAAGAGGTTTCTGCAAGGAATGGCCATGGCCTCAAACCAGTTGCTTACAAATGAAAATTTTGATATTGCCATACATGAGGCACTGGAAGCTCTGGGAACAACGGCAGATATAGACCGAATTTTCATTTACAAGAATGAACTGAACCTCGATTCCGGAAAAAGAGAGGCATTTAAGGTAGATGAATATATTAAACCGGCCATAAAAGTTCTTGTAGATACAAATAAGGTCGCTAAAATACATTATTCAGATGAACCCGACGGATGGTATATCCCCCTGCTTAGCGGTAAAACGATCAAGGGATTATCTCATGAATTCCGGGATGATATTCGGTTATTATTTGAGCAACAACTGATTAAATCGGTAATGATTGTTCCTGTAATAGATCAGAAATCAAAATATTTTTGGGGAGTTGTGGCGTTTGCCGATTGTACGAACGACCATAAATGGACTATCGCAGAAGAGACGGTTTTAACCATGCTCAGTGATGACATTGGAGGTGCGATCAGCAGACAATTGTCACAGGAGAAATTAATGGAGGCCGTTGAAATGGCTAAAATGGCAGATCGCGCAAAATCGGAATTTCTCGCCTCTATGTCGCATGAAATCAGGACTCCAATGAATGGGGTAATCGGAATGACGAGCCTGTTGTTACTCTCCGAACTTAGTCAAACTCAACGCGAATATGTAAATATCATCGAGAATTCCGGTGAGAGTCTGATGAATATCATCAATGAAATTCTCGATTTTTCAAAGATTGAATCTGGAAAGATGGAATTGGAAGAGACCACATTTGACCTCCGGCTCTGCATCGAGGATGTCCTTGACCTGATGGCTCCCAAAGCGCTGGAAAAACACATCGATATCATTTATTATATCGATCCAAATGTGAACCAGTATATTTTCGGCGATGGATTCAGACTTCGTCAGATTATAGTAAATCTGGTCAGTAATGCCATAAAATTTACCGAAAGGGGGGAGATTTTGATCTATATTTCCCTGGCCTCAAAACATGTTGAAAATATTGTCCTTGAATTTTCGGTTAAAGATACCGGCATAGGAATACCGGTGAACAAAATTGATAATTTATTCGCCCCCTTTACTCAGGTTGATGCCTCCACAACACGAAAATATGGCGGAACAGGGTTGGGGCTCGCTATAACCTCCAGCCTTGTAAAACTTATGAATGGCAAGATCGGGGTTATCAGCCAGGAAGGGATCGGATCTGATTTCCGCTTCACAATCCAAACCCGATTCTCAATGCCTGATCAGGAGGTCGATCAGATATACAAGTCGCTTCAAAGCCTTCCAGGGAAATCGGTCTTAATTGTAGACGATAATGCAACAAACCGGAGAATTCTTGCTCTGCAATGTGAATACTGGGGAATAAAAACCACCCTATGCGAATCCGCAACCGAAGCATTGAAGATGCTGGTTACAATGCAATTCGATGCGGGTGTTATTGATATGCAAATGCCTGAAATAGATGGTATTATGCTTTCCCGCGAGATAAGAAAAAAATATTCTAAAGATCAGTTGCCGCTGATTATGCTTACCTCGGTAGGCTTTAATACAGAATCCACAGAATTGAACAATTTGTTTTCATATTATGTGAATAAACCGATCAAACATTCGCAGCTTGCAGAAATCCTGCTGAAAATAATAGCCCCAAAAAAAATAGCTGCGATTATCAATTCTCCCGCGGAGCTCAAACTAACAGAAGTCTCAAAAAACTATCCCTTCCAGATTTTAGTAGCTGAAGACAATTTAATTAATCAGAAGCTGATTCGTAATGTTTTTGATTTATTAGGTTATAAAACCGATATTGCAGCCAATGGTCTTGAAGCTCTGGACGCACTCAAACGAAAAAATTATACCCTTATCTTTATGGATATTCAAATGCCTGAGATGAACGGATACGAAGCCACGGGAATTATTGTTGAGCGTAGAAAAGAAGACAGACCTATAATTATAGCCATGACAGCCAATGCTATGCAGGGAGACAGAGATAAATGCATCGAAGCCGGTATGGATGACTACATGTCTAAACCGATCAAAATAAATGAATTAATCAGAATTATCAGTTTTTGGGGTGAAAAAAAATTCCCAAATCCCAAATCAGTTTAATTGACCGACTTATGGCTTTAAATTCAAAATTTCCATTAAATATTCTTGTAGCTGAAGACAATTCAATAAATCAGAAGCTTATTAAACGAATCTTTCAGATTCTGGGATATGAGATTGAGTTAGCAGCAAATGGATATAAAGTACTTGAAGTGCTGGACCGGATAAAAATTGATATTGTATTCATGGACATTCAAATGCCGGAAATGGATGGTTTGGAGGCAACCAGGCAGATCATTGCCAAATGCGGAAATATTAAGCCGTTGATCATCGCTATGACCGCCAACACCCTCCAGGATGACCGGTATAAGTATCTGGAAGCAGGCATGGATGACTATGTCAGCAAACCATTAACGATCAGTAGTATAACTGCAATCATTGAAAAATGGGGATTAACCATGCACAATGCCGGGAATTATACAGGTGATAAGGATTAATTAGATTTTTTTAATGTTGAATTCTCACTTAATTTGAATAAATTATGAAAATAGGTATCGAAGGACAACGTCTTTTTCGCAAAAAAAAACATGGAATGGACATGGTTGCACTTGAATTGATCCGAAACCTTCAGGAAATAGACCATGAAAATGAGTATTTTATTTTTGTTAAGCCGGATACTGACTATTCAGCCTTAAAGGAAACAGGTAATTTTAAGATTATTCCGCTTAAAGGTGGGTTTTATCCCTTTTGGGAGCAATTTGCATTGCCCCGTGCCGCCCGAAAAGCGGGGTGCGAGCTATTGCATTGCACCAGCAATACAGCCCCTGTGAATACTAAAATTCCGTTGGTAGTTACTCTCCATGATATTATCTATATGGAAAGCAGTTACCTGAAAATACTCAGGGGAAGTGGTACACTCTATCAAAAGACAGGCAATGTCTATCGTCGGCTGGTGATTCCCCGAATACTTAAAACAAGCAGAAAAATTATTACCGTTTCCAATTTTGAGAAAAACCGAATTGCTCATTATTTTGGAATTACCGGTGATAATCGGTTAACTGCGATTTATAACGGGGTAAGCGAACATTTTAAACCGGTAACAGACCGCTCAGAATTGGAGCGGATCAGAGTAAAATATAATCTTCCTGAGCATTTTTTCTTTTTTCTGGGCAACACAGATCCCAAAAAAAATACAAAAGGAACATTAAAGGCATACTCTGATTTCCTTAAATTGACCGGAAGCAATTATCAATTGGTTATGCTCGATTACGACCGGACCGAACTCGAAAAACTACTTCTCGAAATAGGGGATAAATCACTGATCAATAGAATAATACTTACAGGATATGTGGATAATACCGATTTGCCTGCCATTTATAGTCAATGTGATGTATTTCTCTACCCTTCACTGCGCGAAAGTTTTGGAATTCCGATGCTTGAAGCGATGGCCTGCGGTGTGCCTGTGATAACTTCAAACACATCATCTATGCCCGAAATTGCCGGTACCGGGGCATTAATAATTGATCCTTTCAAACCGGAAGAAATTACCGATGCTTTGATCAGATTATTGGACGATCACGATCTCAGGAACGAATTAGTTCAAAATGGATACTTACAGGCAGCCCGTTTTTCGTGGAAAGCTATGGCACAAAATGTTCTGCAGGTCTATCGTGAAATTGGATCAAATTACAAATTATAGTGTAAATCAGCCATGATACAGAACCGGGATATTATCATAATTGGAATTCAGCCTTGGGATATCGAGATTGGAAGCAACTGCAAAAACATTGCTGAAGAATTCGCCAGGAAGAACCGCATTCTATATGTCAACTCTCCGCTGGACCGGATTTCCATGTACCGGTACAATGCGCTGGAAAGAATCAAAAAGCGGATCAATATTGTTAAAAAAGGTAAACCTGAACTGAATAAAATTTCCGGAAATTTGTGGAACCTTTATCCGTCATGCCTCATTGAATCAATAAACTGGATAAAATCACCCAAATTATTTGACTGGATTAACAGAATCAATAATAAACGGTTTGCGAAGCAAATTTCATGGGCCATCAGTCAGCTGGAGTTCAAAAACTATCTCATATTCAACGACAGTGATATGTTCCGCAGTTTTTACCTCAAGGAACTCCTTAAGCCGCAGCTCTATATTTACTATACGCGAGACAATCTGATTGGAGTTGATTACTGGAAGAAACACGGCATTCGTCTTGAGGCACTCCATATGAAAAAGGCAGATCTTGTAGTTGCAAATTCGACTTATCTGGCGATGTTGGCCAGAGAGTACAACCCCAATTCCTTTTATGTAGGCCAGGGCTGCGATGTGAGCATATTCGATAACCGGTTGATTACATCTATTCCTTCTGATATTCAATCTATTCCAAAACCAATAATTGGCTATATCGGTGCATTGGCCTCGCACAGGCTTGATATCAAAGTTCTTGAGCACATTGCCGAAAGCCGTAAAGACTGGAGTGTAGTACTGGTTGGTCCTGAAGATGAGGAATTTAGAGCAAGTGGATTACATAAGTTGCCAAACGTTTATTTTTTGGGAAACAGAAGAGGTGATGAACTTCCTGCTTATCTTAATTACTTTGATGTGGCAATTAATCCGCAGATATTAAGTCCGGTAACCATTGGCAATTATCCCAGAAAAATTGACGAGTACCTTGCAATGGGAAAACCAACCGTGGCTACTAAAACCGAGGCCATGAGCGTTTTTAAAGATTATACCTATCTGGCTGAAACCAGGGATGACTATGTTAAATTTATTGACCTGGCGCTGCAGGAAAACAATGATCTGCTTATCCTGAAACGGCAGGAATTTGCGCGTCAGCACACCTGGGAGAACAATGTACTTGAAATTTCAAATGCCATCAATTCGATTGATTTAAAATAAAAACTTATGAGTATTTTAGAAAAAATAAAAGCAAATCCAAGGCTCAAGCAACTGGCTTTAAATTGCCTGATGCCCAGGAATCAGGCAAGACCCAGACTCTGGGTTAAACTATTTTTAAATCCATTCAAACACAAAAGGGGAAAAAATTCCAGGATATGTCGGTATGCCAGGATGGATGTGATGCCATTCAACAATTTTGTTTTGGGGAATGACTCTACAATTGAAGATTTTTCGACCATAAACAATGGAGTGGGAGACGTGCTAATTGGCGATCGTACCCGGATTGGTTTAAGTAATGTAATTATTGGTCCTGTAACTATTGGCAATAATGTAATGCTTGCACAAAATATTGTTCTCTCGGGACTTAATCACGGATTTGAAGATATAACGATTGCGCCTCATGATCAGCCGATTATAAAGAACCTGATAATTGTAGAGGATGAAGTCTGGATTGGCGCCAATTCAGTTGTGGTAGCAGGGGTGACCATTGGAAAGCATTCCGTGGTTGCAGCAGGTTCAATTGTTACAAAGGACATTCCACCCTATAGTGTTGCTGCAGGAAATCCGGCCAGGTTAATCAAACAGTTTAATCCCTCCTCAGGCACTTGGGACAGAGTTTCAAAATAGAAAATTAATGGATTGTTCAGCATCTCAAAAAATTTGAATGAAAAAGGCAGTTACTTATATTAGATATCTTATCGATTATATGGTTAATGGAAATTTTGGATTAATCATTCCGTCGGTAAAATATATCATTAACAGGAGTTCTCATAACAACGACAGGATTGTAAAAACCAAAATTGGCAGATTTTTTTGCAGAAAAAACACGAATGATTTCCAGTTTGCCAACTATTATTATGAATGGGGCGTCAGGAGATTTGTCCTTAATCATAAGGAGAATTTTACCGTGTTCATTGATGGAGGTTCAGGAATCGGGGATTATACGATATTGCTGTCAAAATTCAATATCCGCTGCATATCCTTCGAGCCGATGAAAAATAATTTTGAAGTGTTGGAGAGGAATATAGAAATAAACAACTTAAAATCCCAGGTTTTAGCCTTACCATATGGTTTAGGGGATAAAAATTTTATGGCTCAGTTTATCTTTAATCCGGTAAATACGGGAGCATCCCATATTTCAGAAGAGCCATTAACCAGTGATTCAATAATTTACCCTGCCGATATCCGAACCTTTGATTCGTTGCTGACTAATTTGAGAATTGGAAAAACGGAAAAGATCCTCTTTAAACTTGACCTGGAAGGGATGGAAGTGGAGGCTATTCTTGGAGCATCCGATTTCATCAGAAGTTATCCTTATCTGACATTCGTGATTGAAACGGTTCATTCAGGTGAAGATTTAATTAAAGAGACCCTCAGTCAGATTGCCTCATTCAGGTTCGGAAAAGTGGATGAGTTTAATATTTTTGCAACAAAAAATTAGTAATTACTCTATATACAATCTCTTATGCAAATTGTTAGAATTATATTCTGGATAATGTTGTTTATTGTATTCTATGCCTATATTGGTTATGGAATCCTCCTCTATGTCATTATAAAGATTCGCAGAATTCTGGGAATTGCCAAAATGCAGGAACAAATTCCTGATTACGAACCCGAAGTAACCTTATTTATCGCGGCATACAATGAAAAAGATTTTGTAAATGAAAAAATAAAAAACTCGCGCGAACTGGATTATCCGCAAAATAAGCTCCGGATGGTTTGGGTTACCGACGGATCCGATGACGGAACACCTGAATTGTTAAAACAATATGAAGGTGTTGAAGTGCACCATTTACCGCAACGAAGCGGAAAGATTGGGGCCATGAACCGGGGCATGAAACTGGTTAATACCCCAGTTGTCATATTCTGCGATGCAAATACCCTATTGGGTAAAGAATCGATCCGCAGAATTGTCACTTTATTTAGCAATCCCAAAGTTGGCTGTGTTTCAGGGGAAAAGCGGATAATTGGAAAGGAGAAAGATGGCGCTGCCGGAGCCGGAGAAGGAATCTACTGGAAATATGAATCAACTTTAAAGAAATGGGATGCAGAACTCTATTCCGTGGTTGGAGCAGCAGGTGAGTTGTTTGCCATCCGAACAGAGTTATACCAGGAAGTTGAAAAAGATACCTTACTTGACGATTTTATCATCTCATTACGGGTAGCCCAGAATGGCTTCACTATTCAGTACGATCCGGAAGCTTATGCCATTGAAACTGCCTCTGCAAACGTAAAGGAGGAGCTGAAGCGCAAAATCAGGATTTCAGCCGGAGGAATTCAATCGGTAGTAAGACTCCGATCGTTGCTAAATATCTTTAAATATGGAACTTTATCGTTCCAGTATATTTCGCACCGTGTTCTGCGCTGGACACTTGCACCACTTTGTTTGCTTTTCATAATTCCGGCCGGATTAGCCCTTGCCGTTAATGAAGGAACTCTTGATTTCGGATTTTACAGCATCTTAGGTTGGCTTCAATTGTTGTTTTATTTGAGTGCATTGCTGGGTTGGTATCTCGAGAATAAATCAATCCGCGTGAAACTCCTGTTTGTACCCTATTATTTTTTCATTATGAACCTGTCGGTCTTTCTGGGTTTTAAACGATATCTAAAAGGCTCTCAATCTGTAAATTGGGAACGAGCTAAACGGGGGAAATAATTTATATCTTTTTAATGGTGAACTGTCGCTCCATATTATTTCTTTTGATCCTACTTTCTTCGGTTAAATTCGTAGTTGGTCAGAAAAGTTATGCCATTACAACGGATGTACTTACAATTGATGCCCAAAATGTTAGTTTTCAGAAAGTCAAACCCGGAGATACTCTTGTCCTGAATGCAGGAGCCCGTGACCACCTGTTGATTAAGAATTTTCAGGGAACCAGCGGCAATCCCATAATTATGATAAATTCGGGTGGTGCAGTGATCATCGATACAGATAATTATTATGGTATTTCAATTCAGAATTGCCGGTATCTAAGATTTACCGGAACAGGTGACCCAAATCAAACTTACGGATTTCAGGTAAAACGTGTTGCCAATGGTGCTGGTATGGGAATTGGCTATTTGAGTTCCGACATTGAAATTGATCATGTGGCCATTGAAAACACCTTGATTGGGGGCATTTATGCCAAAACCGATCCTGACTGTACCCTGGCATCGGTACGGGGAACTTTTACCCAGTATAATACGATAATTCATGACAATTATATCGCAAATACCGGAAACGAAGGTTTATACATTGGAAGTACTCAATATACCGGGCAATCCGTTCAGTGCGGTACGCAAACACTTTTGTTAATGCCTAGCCTTCTTGATGGGGTGAAAATTTATAATAATACAGTTAAATATTCGGGTTGGGATGGAATTCAGGTAAGCTCTGCCTCGTCCAATTGCCAGATTTATGACAATACCATTTTGTTCGACAGTCAGGCCGGAGTTGCAAATCAGATGTCGGGGATATTAATCGGCGGTGGAACCAAATGTGACTGTTATAACAATTTCATCTGCAACGGCAAGGGGGATGGCATTGATTGTCTGGGACTTGGGGGAACAAGAATATTCAATAATATCATTTTGAATCCAGGCCTCAGTTTTGTACCTTCCGATAAAACGCAGATGAAACATGGGATATTTGTTGGTGATAATTCGGTCCAGAAAGACTCCTCTTTTTATATTAAGTTTAACGATATTCTCAATCCAAAATCAGATGGAATCCGGTTTTCAAGCATTAACAGTCGAAATAACCTGATAGCTTCCAATGCCATCATCAATCCCGGAAATTTCGATTATTACCAAAATGGAAATACAAGATTCAAAGGGACAGACTCTTACGTCATGCTTCCAAGCACTCAAGCTCAGGTAACGCTTCAAAATAATTACCTGGCCAGAAATGCCAGCTCTGCCGGGTTTGCCTCTTCACCGTTGCTGTCACCTGACGATTTTAAATTATTGCCAACTTCTCCATTAATTGACCATGCAGATGTCGACAAAAATATTAATTTTGATTTTTCAGGTTTGTTACGTCCGGTCGGAATAAAATCCGATATTGGAGCCTTTGAGTATAATGTTCTTTTACCGGTTGTGACTACACCTGAATTGCAAGATGATGGAATAAGACTCCTGCAAAATCCGGTAAGGGAGTTTTTAATCTTCAAAATACCACAAATAGCAGATAATACCATCTATTTGGATATTTACGATTTAACAGGAAAAAAAATTTCACAGCTAAAAACGGATTACTATTCCACCGAAAATGCGACAATTAATGTCAGTACTTTGAGTCTAAATCCTGGAATATATATTTATACAATTCGTGCAGGTGAATTTGCAAATTCAGGAAAATTTATAAAAAATAAATAGAAAATAAAAATTTTATAATATGACGACCATAAATCTCTCAGATTTAAACAATCAGATCGGTTACTGGAAAAATGAATTAAATGGCGCCCCAAGACTAATTCAGATTCCGACCGATATGAGCCGTGCACAGAATCAAAAATTCAATGGAGCCCGATATAATTTTTCTATTAACGCTAAATTACGGGGTAAGCTGGCTGAGGCAGCCAACATGCAGGAATCAGAAATTCGGATTATTTTACTGACTGCTTTTGGCCTGCTTCTCTCAAGGTATGCTTCGCAGGACGATTTTGTTGTAGGCGTTCAGTTTGAACCTTTGCGTGGAAACGATTCGGATTTACAAGTGAAAGCGATTTCTGAATACCTGCCTGTCCGGTTCTTGTTTCCCGATGAGTCTACTTTTGCCGAAGCTTTAAAACTTATCCAAGATAAAATATCAGTCGGTCTTGAAAATAAGGAACCATTTATAAAACAATTAGTTAGTGAAATAACAGGAATTGAAGACCCCAAACAGGGGGATATCTATAATGTTGTATTCAAGTTTCATACGCTGTTGGAAAAGCTATCAGATGAGCAATCTGAAAATACAAGCTCCGATCTTGCCTTAAACATCGAAGAGGGTGAAGATACGCTGGCATGTAACGTCATTTACAATAGTGATCTTTTTAATGAAGATACCATTGAAAGGCTGGGGGGGCATTTCACCACGATACTTACTGCGATCTCAGAAAACCTTGCATTGCCGGTTCTTCAGGTACCCTTGCTCACCGATCAGGAGAATAATCTGATTTTAAATGTCTGGAATAATACCTATACCGATGTTCCAAAGGACAAATGCATTCATCAAAGGTTTGAAGAACAGGTTGAAAAAACACCTGATGCCATAGCGGTAGAATTCGAAAGCGAACAAATCACCTATGCCGAATTAAATGCCTCAGCCAATCGTTTAGCCAATTATCTGACCAGTCATGGAGCGTGTGAAGACAAGTCTGTTGCCCTTTTTGTGGAACGGGGTTTTGACATGATCATCGGTTTGCTTGCAATTTCAAAAACGGGGGCCACCTATCTCCCACTCGACCCGATTTACCCCAAGGCACGGTTATTTCTGATCATCGATGATGCAAAACCGGTGATTACCCTCACTCAACACGCATTGTTCGATTCGGTTCCGGAAACTGAGAGTCAAATAGTGTTTATTGATGACAGGTCTGAATACAGCAAGGAATCAACGGATAATCTTTCATTTGGAAATCCTGCCAAACCGGGATACATCCTATATACCTCCGGTTCTACCGGTAAACCCAAAGGCGTTCCGGTTACCCAGCATGCGGTTGTCAACCTGGTAAACTCTATGACCCGGTTGTTGAGTTTTACGGTCCATGATATTCTGCTGGCAGTTACCACCATATCATTCGATATTGCTGAACTGGAGATGTATATGCCGCTTTTTATCGGAGCAAAACTCGTAATTGCCACACAGGAAACGGCAAGCGATATGGATCTGTTGTCTGAAAAAATGGTTGATTGCAGGGCAACGGTTTTCCAGGCCACCCCCGTAACCTTTAAAATGCTGATGATCAATGGCTGGCAAGGGAAGAAAGATCTTAAATTAATCATTGGCGGAGAAGCGCTTTCCAAGGAGCTTGTTCGCGACATGCTCCCTCGCTGCGCGGGGGTCTGGAACTCTTACGGGCCTACAGAAACTGCCATTTACTCGGTCGTACGGAATAATACCATGCAGGATACTGCCGGAGAGGGTTATGTCCCCATTGGGCGTCCTCTTGACAATACCATCTGCTATATTCTCAACAAAAAACTGGTGCCTGTCCCTGTTGGTATACCCGGTGAACTTTACATCGGGGGGGACGGAATTTCACCCGGATATCTGAATCTCCCGGATCAAACCAATGAGCGGTTTATCACCAATCCGTTTGGAAATAACCCGGCTGATAAAATCTACAAAACGGGCGACCTTGTAACCTATTTCAACGACGGAAATATGGTTTTCCTAAACCGGCTTGATACACAGGTCAAAATCAGGGGTTTCCGGATTGAACTCGGTGAAATTGAATCTGCTGTTGCGCAGCATGATGCAATCAAAGACAATGTGGTTATTGCACGTGAAGATATTCCGGGAGACAAAAAGCTGGTTGGCTACATTATTCTGAAGGAGAAGCAGAATGTTGAATTAGCGGAGCTAAAACATTTTCTGGCTACCAAGCTGCCGGACTACATGGTTCCTGCCACATTTGTGATCATGGAAAAATTCCCGGTAACCCTAAACGGGAAGGTGGACCGCAAACTTTTACCTGTTCCTAATGAGACAACCAGCCAGGTATCGGCGCAATACGTTGCCCCAACCACTGAATTGGGAAAAGCGCTCGTTTCAATCTGGACTGAGGTTCTTAAATTGGAAAATATCGGAATTAACGATAATTTCTTTGAATTAGGCGGTAATTCCCTGGTGGCCGCGATGCTTATAACGAGAATTAAAAAAGTGTTACAGGCTAAAATTACGCTCTCAACGTTATTTACGAAGCAAACTATTACAGAAATTGAGCTTGAGATTCAGAACCAGAAGGTGGCGAATTCTGCAATAGAATCTATCCAGACTATCCTTCATCAGGATTATGATACAAATGTCTTCCCATTGTCACCAGGACAGAAAAGACTTTGGTTTGTCGAAAATTTTGAACCCGGAGGAAGGGCCTACAATATGCCCTTTGAATATGCGATCAAGGGTGAATTGGACGAAGTGATTCTTGAAAAGAGCATCGATGCACTTATCAGCAGACACGCTTCGCTTAGAACAGTGATTCAGACTGAAGATGGTGAACCTGTGCAGCGGGTACTCGAACCTTTCGAATTCCATTTAACGATTGAAAATCTGGAACACCTTCCGGAAACGGAAAAAACCATCAAGGCAGAAAAACTCTCCCTGGACAATGATATGCATCTTTTTGATCTGGAAACCGGACCGCTTTTCATCGTCAAACTGGTGAAGTTCTCGCCGCTCGACCGGACGCTTTTGATCAATATGCACCACTCCATTACAGATGGCTGGTCATTAAAGATTCTGGTTGATGAACTTGGGTTGATATACACCGCTTTAAAACAAGCAACACCGGTAAATCTTCCTATGTTACCAATAACCTATCCTGACTTTGCCATCTGGCAAAATGAATGGCTAACAGGTGAGGAGTGCAAGAAGCAGCTTGAATACTGGGTTAACGAGTTAAAAGGTGCACCTGATTTACTTCAGTTGCCCATGGATTTTCAACGCCCAAAAGTTCAAACCTATGATGGCGATGAGGTTCAATTCACCATTGACAAGGATACAACCAGACAATTGCAACTTTTCAGTCAGCAGAACAAGGGTTCTCTCTTTGTAACGATGCTCAGTATTTTTAATACCTTGATTTCCAGGTATGCTTCTCAGGAGGAATTTTTAATTGGAATCCCAATTACAGGGAGGACATTTGAAGAACTGGAGTCTGTATCGGGGATGATTATCAATAACTTTCCGATGCGGGTAACTCCGCTGGATCAGATGACCTTTCCGCAGATGTTTGAAATGTGCAGGAAAAAATTCTATGAGGCGTATGAGAATCAGAATCTGCCAATAGACCGGATCGTTGAGGAGCTTCGGATCTCCCGGACGCCCAATATTTCTCCGCTCTTCCAGGTAATGTTTAACCTGCTCAATATGTTTGATGAGGAGATTTCCCTTGCTGATTCCAAGATGGAGTGGGTCGATAAGCGGAGGCATATTGCCCAGTTTGATTTTTCATTACACATTTATGAAACCAAAGGGAGCCTGAATTGTGTACTCGAATACAACGCCAACCTGTTTAAAAGGAGCCGTATGGAACGGATGGCCGGTCATTTTCTTGAAATGGTCAGCAGCCTGATGCAAAATCCGGAACAAAAAATCAGGAAAATACCGATTTTGACCCAAAAAGAGCAAGAGATCATCTTTGGGGAGTGGAATGCCACTACAGTAGAATTCCCGCGGGAAAAATGTATTCATGAACTCTTTGAGGAGCAGGTATTAAAAACTCCGGGTATTATTGCTATCCGGGATGACCGGAAAGCAATCACCTATACAGAACTCAATGAAAAAGCAAACAAACTCGCCCGGTATTTGCATGATTCCGGCGCTGTAGAGGGCTCTTTGGTAAGTATTTGCATGGAACGGAGCACCGATATTCTGGTTGCCTTACTCGCAGTGCTTAAAGCCGGATGTACCTATATTCCGCTTGATCCGATCTACCCGAAAGACCGCCTCGCCCTGATTCTTGAAGATGGGAATCCTGCATTGATGATTACTGAAAAGAAATTGCTCGAAAGTCTCCCTCAAACTGAAACCAGGAATATTTTCATCGAAGAGTATGAATCCTATCGGCACTATTCGGGAGATAACACACCATTTTTGGTTACACCCAAAACTGTAGCCTATCTGATTTATACCTCGGGATCGACGGGAAAACCAAAAGGTGTGCAGCTTGAACACTTCTCCGTGGTGAATTTTCTGGCCTCGATGGCCAAACAGCCGGGTATTACTCCTGATGATGTGATACTTGCAGTGACAACAATTTCTTTCGATATTGCCGGTCTGGAGATGTACCTGCCAATTTTGTATGGCGCTTCGATTTTTATTGCCAGTCAGGAAACATCGATGAACCCCGACCTTCTCATCCAAAAAATTGAAGAGTCAAAAGCGACTATTCTGCAGGCGACACCTGTAACCTTCCGGATGCTGAACTCTGCCGAATGGGGCGGTGCAAAGGGGCTTAAAATTCTTTGCGGCGGTGAGGCGATGCCGAAAGAACTGGCTTACGACCTGATCAATAAATGCGGCGAATTATGGAATATGTATGGCCCGACTGAAACAACAGTCTGGTCAACAGTTGAAAAGGTCGAGATTAATGAGGATGACAAAATTGGATATGTAAATCTGGGTAAACCTATTGACAATACCTTTATTTATGTCTTAAATACCGAATTCCAGCCGGTACCCATCGGATATCCGGGAGAACTTTTTATTGGCGGGGATGGTATGGCCAAGGGCTATTTTAATCTGCCCGACATGACCCGGGAGAAGTTCCTGCCTGATCCATTCTCCGATCAGCCAGGCGCCAGGATGTACCGGACAGGTGATTTGGTTCAGCAAACAGAGAACGGAAAGCTTGAATTTCTAAACAGAGTGGATTCTCAGGTAAAAATAAGGGGATTCAGGATTGAACTGGGAGAGATTGAGTCGGCTATTTCGCAATACAGCACGATTAAAAATAATGTAGTTATTGTCAGGGAAGATACCCCGGGGGATAAAAAGCTGGTTGCCTATATAATCAAAGGTGAGGAAGAGGTGATTGATATCGCTGAACTCCGCCAGTTCCTTAAAACTAAAATTCCCGATTATATGGTGCCGTCGGCATTTGTATTTATCGCCCAATTCCCCTTGACACCGAACGGAAAAATCGACCGTAAAGTGCTTCCCTCTCCCGTCGAAGTGGTTTCGCAGCAGACAAAAGATTATATTGCACCACAAACCGAGACGGAAAAGAAACTTGCAGAGATCTGGTCCTTTATCCTCAAGATCAAACAAATTGGCATCGATGAAGATTTCTTTGAAATCGGCGGGCATTCAATGATTGCAGTTACCCTGATGGTGAAGATCGAGAAAGAGCTTGGGGTAAGATTGCCTCTGGCAATTCTATTCGATCACAGCAATATTCATGATATGGCTTTGATAATAGATAAGAAATCAGAGCATATCAATTGGGGTTCATTGGTTCCGATCCGTTCAAAAGGGACTAAAAAACCATTATATCTGGTTCATGGTGCAGGGCTGAACCTGCTTCTTTATACCACCATCGTTGCACATCTCGACCCTGACCAGCCTGTTTTTGGTCTTCAGGCCAAGGGACTCGACGGTGAGGATGAACCTCTTTATACGATTGAGGATATTGCTGCCTATTACAATGCGGAAATACTAAAAGTTGATAACAGCGGATCCTATGCCCTGGCCGGCTTTTCAATGGGAGGCCAGTTAGCCTATGAAATGGCCAAACAATTAGTCGAAGCAGGCAAAAAGGTAAGTTTTCTTGGCGTATTTGATACCGTTTCCGAGAATGTATCCGACAGGCATATCCCAATTCCTAAACGGTATTTCCTTCGGATAGACCGGATACTAAGCCAGATCTTTTGGATAATCAGTACTTTCATGAAAAAGCCGCTGAACCAGAAAGTCAGATTCTTTTTATTGAAATGGAATTCAATAAAACAAAAAATCACCAAATCTGATTATGAGATTAAGCCGGATGGTGTTTCGCTTGGAGACCAGAGTGAATTGCCCAAATATCTGCATAAAGTCCATCGCGCAAATTACATTGCTCTGGATAGATATATCCTTCCACCCTATCCCGGAAAATTAACTTTATTCAGAGCCATGAATCAGACCTTCTATCTTAAAGATCCGGTTAAATACGGTTGGGAAGAATATGTTAAGGAACTGGTTATATTCGACATTCCCGGAGAACATTCCACCATTTTTGCCCCTCCGAATGATGATTTATTTGCGAAGACGTTACAAAAATGTCTGGATAAACGGGAATGAATAATAAACTGAATTAGAAATTCAAAATCCGATAAATCGGGATAAATAGGAAATTATATTTTAATTTTATCAAATATTATTAACCAATCGGTGCATATTTATACAGAAAACCTGGGTCATATTAATTTCAGGAATTTGGAGAAATCGGCTTTCCCGGATTTAAATGAACCAGCTATCTGTTTGATTAATACTGATTTATATACTCTGGAAGAAGTTACATCCTTTCAAAAATTATTATCAAGGCAGGAACAGGAAAAGGCGGTCAGGTTCAGATTTGTACAGGATCAGCGCCGGTATATTGTCACTCACGGTATGCTGCGTAACATTCTCGGTAATTATCTGAAATCAGCCCCGGCAGAGATTGAATTTAGTTCAAATGAGTATGGTAAGCCGGCCCTTTCCGGAGAGATTAGAAAAATTCACTTTAATCTTTCGCATAGCTCGGGAATTTCGGCAATGATGTTTTCGGCAACATCCGAAATCGGCATAGATATTGAAAAAATGGACCCAAAATTTAATTTTAAGCTTATTTCTGAAGCATATTTTTCGAGGGCGGAAAACAATTTTCTGGATATGAATCCTGTGGAAGCCTGTGAAAGGTTTTATACCATCTGGACCAGGAAGGAGGCATTGCTAAAAGCACTGGGAACCGGTATCGGAGAGAATCTTGAAATTGAAGTATTTAGAGAGGTAAATCCATTTAATTCAGAATTATTCGGTTCCAAAATTTTGCCCGTTAGCTATCATTTAAGCTCCTTTAGTTATCAGGTTAACTATCTGATTACCATTGCAGAAAAATATTCAGAAGAATTTAATACATTCATTTATAATTAATTAGTACATTATCACCTTGCCTGATCAGTTGAAAAATAGCGTGTAACCGTAATTTTTTTAATCAGTTTAATTAATTCAAGAATAATCAGATTATCGAGGATTTAATCCTTTTCGCATATGAGATTGCAAAGGAACATTCTTTATATTTGTTCATATTTTAAAACTAATTCCGTAATATTATGAAAGTAGCAATTGTAGGAAGTGGATACGTAGGTCTTGTAACCGGAACATGCTTCGCAGAGGTAGGGATTGAAGTAATGTGTGTTGACGTCGATACCCGTAAAATAGAAAATTTAAAAAACGGAATTATTCCAATTTATGAGCCGGGCCTGGAAGATATGGTTCACCGGAACATGAAAAAAGGGAGGTTAAAATTTACAACAAATATCTCTGAAGCTCTTGAGGATTGTGAAGTCCTGTTTACAGCTGTGGGAACGCCTCCGGATAAAGACGGAAGTGCCGATCTTCAGTATGTTTTAAGTGTCGCCCGTGACTGCGGTAAAAATATGAAAGATTATCTGCTGATCGTAACTAAAAGTACAGTTCCCGTAGGCACTGCACAGAAAGTCAGGCTGGCATTGCAGGAAGAACTGGATAAAAGAGGTGTTAAGATCCCCTTTGATGTGGCCTCGAATCCCGAGTTTCTAAAGGAGGGTGCGGCAATCGACGATTTCCTGAAACCAGACCGTATTGTGGTGGGTCTCGACTCTCCGCGCGCCGAGGAACTGATGAAAAGCCTCTATAAACCATTTACCCTGAATGGCCATCCAATTATTTTCATGGACATTACCTCTGCAGAGATGACCAAATATGCGGCAAATGCCATGCTCGCAACCAAGATCAGTTTTATGAACGACATCGCAAATCTGTGTGAGATTGTTGGTGCCGACATTAATATGGTTCGTAAAGGAATTGGGTCCGATACACGAATCGGGAATAAATTCATCTATCCCGGAATCGGTTATGGCGGATCGTGTTTTCCAAAAGATGTGAAGGCATTGATTCATACCGCAGAGGATTTCGACTACGAATTACGGGTGCTCAAAGCGGTGGAAGCGGTCAATCAGGATCAGAAATCAGTGCTCTACAATAAAATAATGAAGTATTTCAAAGGAGATATTAACGGCAAAACGGTGGCTATCTGGGGATTATCCTTCAAGCCTCAAACCGACGACATGCGCGAAGCTCCTTCCCTGGTCATCATCAAAAAATTACTCGAAGCCGGAGCCAAAGTTAAGGCTTATGATCCCGTTGCAATGCCTGAAGCCAAGCACACGCTGGGTGAAAGTATTGCTTACGCACAGGATCAATATGATGCACTTATCGATGCTGACTGCCTGCTTTTGGTGACCGAATGGCCTGAATTTAAGGTTCCGAATTTTAACATCATTAAAAAATTGCTTAATGCACCGGTTATTTTCGATGGAAGAAATATCTACGAGATTGAAGAGATGAAACGCAAGGGATTTGACTATTTCTGCATCGGAATTGATACGACCAAATAATTTTTATTTTCAATTTGACAGTACCGGCAGCCACTCTGCTGACCAGAGTGCGGTTTACGTTAAAACCAACTGAATCATGATTAAAAAAAAGGTATTAGTTACCGGTGGTGCCGGATTTGTCGGATCGCATCTGTGTGACCGGCTTCTAAAGGAGGGAAATGAAGTAGTTTGCCTGGATAATTATTTCACCGGACAAAAGAAAAACATCGTTCATTTGCTGCCTAATCCATTTTTTGAATTGATTAGGCACGATGTGACCATGCCTTTTTTTATCGAGGTAGATGAAATTTACAACCTGGCATGCCCTGCCTCGCCCGTCCATTATCAGTACAATGCGATCAAGACGATGAAAACCTCTGTTATGGGGGCCATCAACATGCTGGGGCTTGCCAAACGGATAAAAGCGAAGATACTCCAGGCTTCCACGAGTGAAGTTTATGGTGATCCTCAGGTTCATCCGCAGGTTGAAAGTTATTGGGGGCATGTTAACCCTATTGGCGAGCGCTCGTGTTATGATGAAGGAAAGCGTTCTGCTGAGACGCTGTTTGTGAATTATCACAAACAGAATGATGTAAAGATCAAAATAATCCGGATTTTCAACACCTATGGTCCAAGGATGCATCCCCATGACGGAAGGGTGGTCTCCAATTTCATTGTGCAAGCCCTGGAGGGAAAGGATATTACCATTTATGGTGATGGCCAGCAAACCCGGAGTTTTCAGTATGTGGATGATCTTGTTGAAGGGATGATCAGGATGATGGCTTCCGGGGACGAATTTACAGGTCCTGTCAATATCGGCAATCCGAATGAATTTACGATCCTGCAATTGGCTGAACTGGTTATCAAACTTACCAATTCCAAATCAAAAATCATCAGAATGCCTTTGCCGCCCGATGATCCGACACAACGTCAGCCAAATATCGACCTGGCAAAAAGAGAATTGGACTGGGAGCCGAAAATTCAACTTAATGAAGGGCTGATCAAAACTATCGATTATTTTGCCTCAATCATCTAATTCATAAGGTTTTTCCTTTGATAAAATTTAAAAATTAAAATGAAGATACTGGTAACCGGATCAAATGGTCAGTTAGGAAATGAAATTCGGGTTCTGGCTGCGGATTATCCTGATTACGAATTCATATACACCGATATTGGTGAGCTCGACATTACTGATCCAAATAAAGTTGAGTTGTATTGTGTGACCAACAAACCGAATGCCATCATAAACTGTGCAGCATATACCGCGGTTGATAAGGCTGAAACGGATGAATCGACAGCATTTCTAATCAATGCAATTGCCGTTGAAAACCTCTCCAGATCCGCTGCCGCGGTAAATGCACTTATGGTTCATGTCTCTACCGATTATGTTTTTGATGGGAATACGTGGATTCCCTATAACGAAACGTATAAAACCAATCCACAATCGGTTTATGGAAACAGTAAACTTGCCGGCGAAGAGGCTGTTCTGAAATATGCCGGAAAGGGGATCATCTTGCGGACCTCCTGGCTTTATTCGGCATTTGGAAATAACTTTGTGAAAACAATGATCAAATACGGAACCGAACGCGATGAGCTCAAGGTTGTTTTTGACCAGGTTGGAACTCCCACCTATGCCAGGGATCTGGCAAAAGCGATTCTGGATATAATTCCAGCGCGCATCGATCAAGCCGGAGTAGATCTTTTCCACTATTCCAACGAAGGTGTTGCCAGCTGGTTCGATTTTGCCCAAATAGTTATCACTCTTTCAGGAATCACCTGCCAGGTTACACCAATTCTGACCAAAGATTATCCGGCAAGTGCCGCAGTCAGACCCTTCTTTAGTGTACTTAATAAATCAAAAATCAAGGAGACCTTCAGTATTACTATCCCCTATTGGAGTGATAGCGTGAAAGATTGTCTTCGAAGACTCAAATAAAAATCAAAATATTCATAAAATGGCAGTGATTGATTGGGATCAGTTCAATGAGAATTTTCAATATTATGATAAATCCATTATCCGGGAGGTGATTGAGTTATTCCTTGAAGAATATGAAGAGCGTATTGTCGTCTTGCAAAACAACATCGAAGAGCATGATTTTGCTTCATTGGCTTTTAATACCCATAGTCTCAAAAGTGTGATATCCAACTATATGGCTCCAAGAGCACTTGATCTTACCCGCAGACTTGAAGAATTTGGAAAAAATAGAACCGTTGAAGGAATTGAGGAGCTGTTCACCGAATTTAAAAGTACAATCATTGAATTGGCGCTTGAATTAAAGGAATATCTTCAAAAAATAAGGTAAATATTTTTACATTATGAATGGTATTTTTTAGAAAATCAGCTAAAAAAGTGAATTAATTTATCATTTTTTTATTTTATTTTAATTTAATATTTTTAATTAATTGCTTGATTAATTGCTTAATATAGCTGTCAAAAATAATATAATTAAAAATATGCCAGCTAAAATAATTGTCTGGCATATTTTATGTTAGCTTATGAATAAGGAAGTGAGTGTCTGATCTCGTTTATCAAATTTAATTTAAATACACCATGAAAATTTTAATTTTAATTATCCCTTTGGCCGCATTATTGTTAAGTTGCAATAGGTCGGTTTTTTCACCCGGGCCAAATACCGTTGCTACCCGGACAAAAGATTTGGTTATTCCCAAAGGTTTTAATTTTGCATCCTCCGCGGAGATATCAGTGAGTATTCATGTAAAAAACCCCGCATCAAATCTTGCCGGTGTGCCGGTGTCGATTTACCTGGATTACCCCGGAACAATAGAAACGCCTAATTTAAATGCCAGAAAAATAGGCACTTACGTAAGTCAGGTTGACGGAAGTATTAACCTTACCTTAAAACTTCCAACGATACAGGACAGCCTGTATTTAAAAACGAATTATATCGGAATTGAATCTGAGGCAGGATTTAAGATCACCGGGTCATCCGCCTCCTATACCTACGGACAGGGAAATTCAATAAAATCGGCCCCCGTAACTCCACAAACAAAGGGAAGTTTTGCTTATACCTTTTTGGGGAAATTTAATTCTGATGGATCGCCCAATTATCTGGAGCCTGTTGGTGATAAGATTTCTCAGGGATTGCTGGACTCGATTAATGCGTCTTTACCTGAAACTGTACATTTGCCAGTTAGCCACCCTCAATATTTAAAGTCCGGTAATGAAGCAGACCTTGTTTTAACGAAACCAGCAGATGTTTGGGTAACATTTGTAAGTGAAGGGGCAGGTTATTTGAATTCTGTGGGCTATTATACTTACAACTCTGCCACACCGCCGCAATCGGTAAATGATATTTCCAAATATACCATTATTTTCCCGAATGCCTCTTTAATTGGATCGGGAGGAGGAATGCATTCCGGAGATAAAGTAAAATTAGGCACCTTTCCTGCCGGAACAGCAATTGGCTGGTTTTTAGTTGCCAACGGATACAATGGAACCTCAGTAACCAATCCACCTACCTACTTTTCAGACCCGATCTTAAATCCTGAAACTGATCCAACTAAACGTCAGCATACAGTTCTATTATTGAATAATTCAAAATCGCTTCTTCTGGTGGGCTTTGAGGACCTAATCAGAAATACACCAAGTTCATCTGACGAAGATTTTAACGATGTGGTTTTCTATATTACTGCAAATCCGATAACTGCCGTTGATGTGACCAATGTCCCTTCGATTGACTCTCCGGCAGATACTGACAAGGATGGGGTATCTAATACTTTTGATGAATTTCCGAATGACCCGCTCAGGGCCTATACAAACTATTATCCTTCAATAACTGATTATACCAGTTTGTTGGTTGAAGACCTTTGGCCCTCGGTGGGAGATTTTGATTTCAATGACCTGGTAGTTGACTGTCAATATGAAAATGTGACAAATGCTCAATCCAACGTTGTAGAGTCATATATCAAGTTAAAAGTCAAAGCAATAGGAGCAGGTTTTCATAATGGATTCGGGATTCAGCTCCCGGTGGCACCATCTGCGGTATCATCAGTTACGCTAACGGACCAGTCAGGTGTTGTTCAGAACATAGGCGTTGAGTCGGGACAAGCAAAGGCGGTAGTAATTGCGTTTAATGATGCTTACACGCTTCTCCCATCTACCGGTGGTGGAACAGGGGTAAATGTTATTCCCGGGAATGGATACAGGACACCAAGTGATATAATTTTGCATATTACTTATTCAACACCGCAAACGGCTGCCGCCCTGGGTAGCGCTCCTTATAATCCGTTTGTATTTGTTGACGGGGACAGAACCAAAGAGATCCACCTTCCAAATCAGGTTCCTACATCCAAAGCGAACCCAATATTTTTCGGACAGTCGGACGATGCCTCCAATGCGGCTAACTCAACCTACTATATATCCAAGAATAATCTGGTCTGGATGATGGAAGTGCCTTCCACTTTCTCCTACGATATCGAGACCAACGATATTACCAAGGCATATCTCAATTTTGGTAAATGGGCTGAATCCGGAGGTGCTTTGTCGAAAGACTGGTATATGGACACCCCCGGTTATAGGACCAATAGTCTAATTTACACAAAGCCATAACAAAAAAGAGAGCCATCAAATAATTTGATGGCTCTCTTTTTTTCAGGGATTATAAAGGTCTTTGTGATAAAAGCCCAATATATTCCGGATCATCTGGCAATAGGATTGTGCCTTACTGTCGTCAGGGAACTTTTCCAGAAATCGCGAAAATTGGTTTAGCGCCTCCCCCCATTGCTGCAGCTTAAAATAAATTTCACCTTTAAGAAACAGTACATCGTCATTATTCGCAAAAGCTTGGCTTCCCAGAATTTCAAGCGCCTTCTCAGGCAAACCATTGTCAAGAGCCACCCTGGCGCCGGAAATAATCTCTTCTAAATCGGTCATTTTGTGAATGCGTTAAGGAGTTTTCCCAGCTGAAAAGACAGTGATTTCGTCATTTCATAAGCGTTAATTATTGCATCCTCCAGAGTTACCGGGCCACTTGTAATTGAAAAAATCCCGTCAAAAAGGTAAGATGCCTCCGGGTTAATTGCACCTCCGATAGCTATGACAGGTATTCCTGCTACGCGGGCGGCATGGGCAATTACAGCAGGTCCTTTGCCCTGACAAGTTTGCTGGTCGATACACCCTTCCCCTGTGATCACCAGGTCACAGCTCCTTAAATCATCCATGACCCCTAAAAGTTCAATAATCAACTCGGCACCACGTTCCATCCTGGCATTTAAAAGTGCAATCAGGGGAAGTGCAAGTCCACCCGCTGCTCCCCCACCTACCAGTTTAACCAATTCTTTTTGAGAGGTTTGCTCCAAGAGGCCGATAAAATTTGATAATCCCAGTTCAAGATTTTTAACCATTTGAGGCGTTGCGCCTTTTTGAGGCCCGTAAACAGCTGCTGCACCTTCTGCTCCAAGCAACGGATTCTTAACATCGGTCGCAATAACTATTTCGCATGCCAAAATATCAGGGATTACCTTATCTCTCAATATATGAGCAATTTGAATTAAACCATTCCCCCCTTCCTCAACTGCTTCGCCCGAATGATTCAGAAGGATAAATCCCAAAGCCATCAGCAATCCAATTCCTCCGTCGACTGTTGCACTCCCCCCAATTCCCAGAATAATCTTTTTGGCGCCCTTTTTAACAGCTGCGAGAACCAATTCCCCTGTTCCGCGCGACGAGGCAACCATGGGATTTAACTCTTCAGCCGCCAAAAGATTTAATCCCGATGCTTCCGCCATTTCTATAATGGCGCACTTTGTTTGGGGCAGCCATCCATAACGTGAGTTGATTACTCTTCCCAGGGGGTCATGAACAGAAACCTGAATAAAGAACCCACCTAAAGCATTAACCAATAATTCACTGGTTCCATCTCCGCCATCAGCCAGCGGATGTTTGACAATCTCCAGCGTGTCATCGGCCATCAGCAGCCCTTCGGACATTGCATTTGCAAAATCGGAGGCAGAAAGAGAACCTTTCATGGCATTTGGAGCGAGCATTATTCTCATTGAATCGCACTTTATAAGTGAATCAGGCGTCCGATCGGGTAACCGAGAGGACACCTTTTATATTTTTCAGCTTTTGTATCAAAAAATCAAGATGTTCAAGGTCGTTCACAAAAACCCGCAGCGTACCGTCAAAGGCCTTGTCTTCCGAATTTATGGCAATCGAACGCATTTGAATTCCCACCTCTTTGGAAATAATCCGGGAAATATCGGTTACAATCCCAGACCGGTCCGATCCGGAAATATGTATCGTTGCCTGAAACGAGTTCCTTTTGCCTGTATTTCTCCATTTTGCCTTAATAATCCGGTAAGGATACCGTTCAACCATCTGTTTAGCGTTGGGACAGGTTCGGCGGTGAATCTTGATCCCTTCAAAAATCGTTACAAATCCGAATATTTCGTCACCAAAAATTGGATTACAACAAACCGCGAGCTTATAATTGACGTCTTTAAGGTTGTTATCAATCACCAGATAATCATCGCTGTTATCAAATGAAAGCTCTTTAACCTCTTGTGATGGAAGCATTTCTGCAAGTTTATCCTGCTGAGACTCCTCTTGCTTACCAATAACCTGCTCCTTAATTTCAAGGGTATCGATCTTGCCTACCGAAATATTAAAATAGAGATCGACTGCGAGCTTTAATTTGTAATGTTTCAGGATATCCCGGATCACCAAATCGTTGAGTTCGATTTTCCAGTTTTTAAACTTACGTCTAAGGATTTCTTTACCATTTTCAGCTTCCTTCTTATGATCCTCATTCAGACTTGCCTTGATACGCGTTTTTGCTTTTGTGGTCACCACAAAATCGAGCCAGTCTAGTTTTGGTTTCTGGTTATTGGATGTTTCTACAGTAATCTGATCCCCGTTTTTAAGCACGTATTTCAGGGTAACCAGCTTCCCGTTAACTTTCCCGCCAACGCATTTGTCTCCAATTTTTGAGTGAATTTCGTAAGCAAAATCCAGGAGTGTAGCTCCTGCCCTGAGTTTGAGCAGATCACCTTTGGGAGTGAAAACAAAAATCTCATCCTCGTAAATATTTACCTTAAAATCATCGATAAAATCAACGGGATTAAGCTGGGGATTTTCGATAATTTCACGAATATTCTTCAGCCATTTATCGATCTCTTCTCCCCCTTTTCCCCCTTTGTACCTCCAATGCGCAGCCAGTCCGTTTTCAGCGATATCATCCATTCTGTGTGTCCGAATCTGAACCTCAACCCATCTTTTTCCAGGTCCCAGCACGGTGGTATGCAATGATTCATAACCATTTGATTTTGGATAGGTTATCCAGTCCCTGAGCCGGTCTGGATTAGAGAGGTACTCCTCGGTAACCACCGAAAATGCCTGCCAGCAGTTGGCTTTTTCATTTTCAGGTTCAGAATTTAAAATAATGCGGATCGCAAAAAGATCATACACTTCATGAAAGTCGACCTTCTGCTTTTGCATCTTATTCCAGATTGAATAGATCGATTTGGTTCTTGCTTTCATTTCGAAATCAAAACCCCTGCTCTTAAGTTTCTTTTCAATCGGACTCACAAACGCAGAAACAAAACTTGCGCGTTCAACGGCAGTCTCCTTAAGCTTCTCAACAATAAACTCGTAATCAGATGGATGAATAAATTTCAAGGCAAGGTCGAGTAATTCTGAATTCACCTTATACAGACCCAGACGATGAGCCAGGGGTGCATAGAGGTGCCATGTATCAATCGATAAGCGCTCTCTGATTCCTGCCGGCTGACTATTTAATGTCCGCATATCCTGCAGCTGATCGGCAATCTTAATTAAGATCACCTTCACATCCCCCGATAAAGCCAACAGGAGTCTGCGAAAGTTTTCACTCTGGAATGCAAGATTTCCCGTATTTAGCGAATTAATCTTGCTCATTCCGTCCAGAATCACCGCCACATTGGCTCCAAAACGGCTTTTTACCTGTTCAAATGAATATTCAATCCCATGGGAACCATAAACGTTATGCAGCAATGCTGAAATAAGCGAATCGGTTGATAATCCCAATTCAAGAACCGCAATTTTAGCCACGGCAATGGAGTGATTCAGGATAAATTCTCCTTCATTCCAGATGGAATTACCAAGTATTTGTGCCGCAAAATTAAAAGCCTTGTCGATCACTGGCAGATCGTCGGCCGGTAAATTCCTGGTGCACTGAAAGATCAGCGCATGATAAGAATTCTGTATTTTTTCGTCAAGTAATTGATCCACAATAAGAATATTTTACCAAGTTAATTACTGAAACTAATTGATGGTATTACAAAAGTAACGAGTCTAACGGGTTTCCCGTCAATTTTTAATTTTATCTGCAGGCCAGTGTGCTTCTGTTTTCCAAATCTCAGACTCAGAACGGGCATGGCTTAGAAACTCCACGATTTTTGCAACGATGGCCGGATAGTTGGATGCGACATTTATATCCTCATGAATATCCATACTTAAGTCATATAATTCAAGGGGTTCTCCGGTGCCAAATCTCACCCCTTTCCATTTACCCATACGAACGGCCTGCTTGGTTCCACCTTCATGAAATTCCCAGTATAAAAAGTCATGTTTCTTTTGATCACCTGTCCCGGTAATTTCGGGAACCATGGAGATTCCGTCGGTTGATTTTGTCAATTTGATTCCTGCCAGTTCTGCCGCAGTGGGAAGAAAATCCCAGAAAGCGGAAGGATAATCAGAAATCTTTCCCGGAAGAATTTTTCCGGGCCAGCTGGCAATATACGGAATCCTGATTCCACCTTCATAAAGAGACCGTTTAAATCCCCGGAGAGGTCCGCCGCTTTTGAAAAATTCCGGATCTGCTCCCCCCTCCAAATGGGGGCCATTATCTGAAGTAAAAATGACCAGCGTATTTTTATCAATCCCCAATTCCGTTAATTTGGCTACAATCTCACCGACATATCGGTCGAGTCTGCTGACCATGGCCGCAAAAACGGCTCGTGGCTGGCTCTGGGATCCATATGCACCCTTTCTGTAATCTGGACCTGAATCTACCCCTTTAAAAGGAATTTCAGGAAATGCCCCCCGAAAATGGAGCAGAAGGCTATCCTCCGGTGCCATCAATTCGGCGTGAGGAATTGTATAGGGGCAATAGAGGAAAAATTGTTTGTTTTTATGATTCTCAATAAACTGAAGTGCCCGTTTATGAATTTCATCAGGGGCATATTGTGTTTTGCCCCCATTGGCATTTCCACTTAAATACACCTTTTCATTATTATGCCACAAATATTGGGGATAATAGTTATGGGCAAGAACCTGGCTATTAAAGCCGAAAAATTCATCAAATCCTTGATTTTCAGGAATTCCCTTAGATCCAGGTCCACCCAGCCCCCATTTTCCAAAGGCGCCCGTTGCATAGCCGGCTTCCCGGAACATTTTTGCTACAGTATAGGTATTCTCCGCAATTGGCTCCTCCCCTTCAGGTTGCATCCCTTTATTTCCGCGGATATAGGTATGTCCCGTATGCTGTCCTGTCATCAGCGAACAACGCGAAGGAGCACAGACTGTGCATCCGGCATAATGGCTCGTGAACCTGATACCGGATGCAGCAAGCCGGTCAATATTTGGGGTTTTGAATTTTGTTTGTCCGTAACAGCTAAGATCGCCATATCCAAGATCATCGGCTAAAATAAAAATGACGTTTGGATGAGGGGATATATCTTTCTTAACTGAATTAGCCGCATTGACTTCGCATCCCATCAAAATAACCGAGCTAATGCCCAGCTTTACCAAAGCAGAATTTAAATTACTCATTGACTGATTATTGAAAAAAATCAAACTTTATCTTCCAATTTTAACAGCCCAAAATAAGCCGGCTGATGAAAATCAGGATTTATAGTCCCAATCGGAAACCAGCTAATATAATGAGGTACAGATGATTCATCGCCACATTTATAAAAATTGGCCCGAAAATCACTTCCTGCTTTAAGACCAATCAAGTTCAAAGGAATTGCCACGGTTAGCGTCCACTCCTGAGGTGTTTCTGCCTCATGCAAAGTTTCAGGGGTAAATGAGGGGAATCTCAAAATCTGCGCTAAGCTATCCTTGTCGAGGCTTTCACGCGAATGACGATCAGCGCCGCAGGCCGAAAGGCAAACGCCGAGAGTATTAAATTCAAAGTTACGGTAGAAATCCCCTTGTTGTATAAAGAATTCAACGCAAGAATCCTGCCAGACCGGCTCCTGATCTGCCAGGCAAACAGCCCGGATCAACTCACCGCCTATCTGGTAATGAAGCCATAAAAACTGATCATTATAACCAATATACACCTTAGCTTCAATAAGATGCGGGAATTCATTCCAGTTAATTTTATCGATCTTAATCTGTGCCCCTGATGCCATTAATCGTGAAGAGGTGAATTTTGAGTCATTCGGTGTCAACTCATTGAGATACGGAATTTTTAATCCTGACATATGATTTCCTTTTTTGCTGCAAATTAGCAGAATTTAGTCAAAATAGTGCTACGGTAATCCAATTTATCACATGCCGGGCAATTGAATTTTTAATCTAAATTCATTGTGTTTTATAGGATGCCTGGGATTAAGCCAATTCCGGGGCATGATATTTGGCAGCGGTTTGTGATGTTTCATCCGGCAGGTCAAAAACAAAGTGGGGGGCACTTAAATTCCGACTCATAATCGTACCTTTGACCATCTAAACAGAAGAGTAATTACTATGCCTCAATCGATGGAAAAAGAGAAGATTTTATTCATCATAAATCCCAATTCCGGAACCAGATATAAGGGACGCCTTCCCGAACTCATTAAAAAGCAGACAGATTCATCGGTTTTTGATGTTGAAATCCTCATCACTCAGTTTAAAGGAGAAGCCACTGAGGTTGTGATTCAGAAATTGCAGGAAGGATATCGCTACTTCGTGGCCGTAGGCGGTGACGGCACCATCAATGAAATTGGTAAAGCGCTGATCAACACCCAGGCTGCATTGGGCATAATTCCGGTTGGATCGGGTAACGGACTGGCACGCCATCTGAAGATACCTTTGGATCCCCCAAAAGCCATTCAGATAATTAATCAATTAAATATCAAGGCAATAGATTACGGATTGATTAACAACATGCCTTTTTTCTGCACTTGTGGCGTCGGCTTTGATGCATTGATCGGAGAAAAATTTGATCTCCATAAGCGGCGAGGTCTAACAAGCTATGTAAAAACAGTGCTATCCGAATTTTTCAATTTTCAACCTGAAACGTACCAGATTACAATCAACGACCAGCCCAAAAGGGAACTTAAGGCATTTTTAATCACATTTGCCAATGCTTCACAATATGGGAATAACGCTTTAATAGCTCCCAAAGCTGATATTTGTGATGGGAATCTTGATATCTGCATCCTCTCCCCCTTCCGGTTCTACAAGGCGATATGGATCGGAATCCGTTTGTTTTCCGGAAATATTGACAAGAGTCAGCACATCACCTATCATAAAGCGAGCAAAATCCATTTGGAAAGGAGATCAGAAGCAATCATCCATATCGATGGCGAAACCCGCCACCCGGGAAAAAATCTGGATATTACATTGATTAACAAAGGATTAAATGTTATCATTCCCTGAGATTAAGTTGAGTCGATTCAACCATTAAGGTGCAATATCTTGTCATGTTGTCCATTTATGCACCTACACTCAACGGTGGCTCACACGAATGGCGGTACTCATAGGTTTTGTGTGAAATTGGGGATTATTCCACAAAAAAATCCCGGAACATTCCAGGATTTTAATTTTTAATTTGGCCTATTGCCAGGCTATATTTTTACAGTTAAAATTTAAAACCCGCAATATAGCTTTTCGCGTTAATAATATCAGACTCATTTTCGCTGGGAAGATTACCTGAACTCTGATCAATATTCAAATCTTTCGTATTGACAAGAGATAATTTTGGATCATTTCGCGTTGAATCATCTGAACTCCAGTAAGAACCATCTGACATCCAATGTGTTATGACGACCGAGATTTGCTCCTGAACGTTCAGATCATTATTTCCGGAAACCCGCGTGGCACTATTTCTGCTGTTCACATTTTCATCCTTAACTTCTGTTTTTATCCCTTTCGAACCGGAATTCAAAGATGTGGATAAATTGTTGCTTGCATTGACTTCTGTAGCACCAATAAGGGCGCATAAAACAGCTCCGGTTAAACCACTCTTTACTGACCAAATACTGACAGAACTAATTTGCTTTTTCATTTTTGTTACTCTTTAATTTATTTTTTACTAACTTATCTTAACACTTCACAAATTGTGCCAAACACGATATTCAATTATCTTTTAGGCGATTAGTAACATATAGTTGACAAATAATTAACAAACTTAAAGCAATTAAAAGGCTGATAATCAATGTAATTAATGCCATGGATCTGTTTTCGGGAAGGTCGCTCGATGGGGTTCCTGACAATTTTGGTCAGGCGACAGATATCAGCAGAATACTGTCAGTTTATTGACAAATCTTATCTATATTTCTATATATGAGACTATTAATACGCTGCCATGTACAGGTATGTTCTGAATAACCAATGTCACATTCGTTAAAAAAACGTTAATTTAGAATCAAAACAAATACTAAAATTACTCAAATCGCAAAGAATCGCTTGGATCAGAATTAATCGTATGCCATAATTGTCGGTAAATGGTAAAAACGGCCACAAAAAACACAGCAAGGAAAACAAATAAGTAGTTGGATAAGCTCAGCAATACATGATAGGCAAACCGGTCAAGCCAATAATATGAGAGGAGAAATGCAATTGGTAAAGCAATGAATCCGGCAATGGCAATAAGTTTAAAAATCTCCTTAGACAAAAGCAATACCAATTCTTTGGTTCCCGCTCCGAGTACCTTGCGTATTCCAATCTCCTTTGTCCGGGAGACTGTTGTCAGTGCCAGCAGCGAATATAGGCCCATGCATGCGATGAAAATAGCAAAGAATGAAAAGGCAACTGCCACTTCACCAGTAGATTGTTCTTCCTTATAGAATTCACCAAGACTCTCATTCATAGAATATTGAACAAAGGGTATATTCGGATAAACGGTTCCAAGATACTTTCTTACACCTTTAACATCATCGGCACGAACGGGTCTGTTAAATCGGATTGTCGCAAATTTCACCTGCTCCAATCCTCCCGGGAAAATGATCAGTGGCTGAATCCGGGTATGTAACGACTCAAAATTAAAATTACGGATAACTCCTTTGATAATCAGATAATTCGTTGGCCCGTCAGCATTCTTTTGGCAGATCGCTGAGCCAATTGGTGTTTTTAAGCCGAGGTATTTTACCGCTTCTTCATTAATAACTACATCAGCGGTGTCTTTGGAGCAATAGTTTGATTTTGAATAACTGCCTTCCGCAAATTTCATCCCGTAAGTACTGAAAAACAACGAATCGGTATGCATGATGTACACCATCAGGTTATTTGTACGATCGTTACCATTCTGAATACTTTGCATCACCAATGCCTTGCCTGGAACAGCATTTGAAAAGGCAATACGCTCAATATCTTTTAATTCCATAAGTTTTTTCCGGAATTGGTCAGTATTTCCATTTAAACCAATGACATTCTGGATGACCACAAGCCGCTCCCGCTCATAGCCAACTCCAATTTGCTGAACAAATCTTAACTGCCGGTATATTGTGGAAGTTGAATAGATAATTACCAGCGAGAAGGCAAATTGAATAATGACCAGTAATCCCCGCAGACTCTTGCCGCCAGTACTAAACTGCTTTTGATGGCTTAAAATGGTGGCAGGTGTGAATCTGAAGATATAAAATGCAGGATAAATGCCGGCTATGAATCCGGTGAATAGTGTGACACAAAAAATTAAGGGCGACAGTTTAAGCAAATGCATATGAATATCCTGGGTTGGGCTCTGTTGAGTAAGAATGGTATTTGGGTAGACCAGTTCAACGATTACCAGGGCAAAAAAGAGGGAGATAAAACTTATGGTGAACGATTCTGCCAACAGATGGTTTGCCAGTTCCCTTCTTTGGGATCCCAGTATTTTGCGGATTCCGATTTCGCGTACCCGTCCTGCAAATCTGGCGATAGTCAGGTTCGCGTAGTTTATACATGCAATCAGAATGATCAGTATGGAGATCCCGGCAATAATTAACAGGGTTTGAATATTAACATTTTGGGAATTCTCATATTTAAGATGAGAGAAGAGGTGAATATCAGATACCCGCTGAAGCCGGAGAACAAAAAACTCATCTTTTTCCCGCATCTCCGTATTGGTTAGTCCGATTGATTTCTCCAGGTCGTCACCCGCTTCCTTCAAAAAGACCTTAAGCAATTTCGCCTCAATCACAGACAATCCCGGGAGGTCAGAATCTGCTGACTTTTTCATATCCGTCCCCTCCTTAAACCGGAAATAGGTATAAAGGTAAAGTGAAGTCCACCCAGGGTCAGGTAAAACCACCGAGGAGAGGGAGACAAGCGATTTATAATTAAGGTGAGAATTCGTTGGACAATCTTCGACAATGCCGGTAACAGTCCATTTCTTGTCATTTTCGACGGTAAGGATTTTTCCTATGGCCCCTTCCGGGAATAACTGATTGGCCAATGATCTTGACAACACAATTGAACGCGGTTTACTCAGACATCTCATTGGATCACCTGCAAGCAGTTTAAAACCGAACATATCGAAAAAGGTAGAGTCAACATATAACAAGGTGCGCCGGTCAAGTAAGGTTGCCACAGGAACAGCAACAGGGATATCCCGGTCGTTTTTAAAGATCCGGCAGGATTGTTCGATTTCTGAGACATATGGTTTCAAACCATTGGCAAACATAGGTGAAGATACTGCCACTTTGGATTCAAGTCCACCCAGTTTGGAATCAATATAAACCCGATACAACCGGTCTGAGGCCGGATGGAACGAATCGTATTTGGACTGCTCCCAGATGTAAACCATCACCATAATAGCACAGGCCATACCTACAGCAAGTCCAAAGATATTTATGAAAAAATACTCTTTGTACCGCAACAGATTCCGGATAGCAACAATAAGGTAATTTTTCATATCCGATTTACAGATTGGTGGCTACCTTCGAATAACTCTCGGTAACAACATGTCCATCAAAGAGATGGATTATTCTTTGGGAACGCTGGGCTTGCATCATGGAATGGGTCACCATAATGATGGTCATTCCGGTTTCGTTTAGTTGAATCAGCTGCTGGATGATATCCTCTCCATGCGTGGAATCAAGGTTTCCGGTTGGTTCGTCAGCCAGAATGACCCGGGGTTTTGCAACTACAGCCCGGGCCACTGCCACCAGCTGTTGCTGCCCGCCGGAAAGCTCATTCGGAAAATAATTCGCACGATGTTTCAGGGTAAATCTGTCCAACACGCTGTTTACCTGAATTGTACGCTCTGCCTGAGCCATTTTTTGGTAGACAAGCGGCAATTCGATATTTTCCCTGACTGTAAGGTCATCAATCAAATTGAAACTTTGAAAGATAAAGGCAAAATTATCCTTTCTCAATTCCGTGCGGTTTCTTTCGGAAATATCCGAAACCTGCAGACCATTGAGCAGATATTTACCCGAACTCGGGGTGTCAATTAACCCGATCAGGTTGAGTAAAGTCGTTTTACCACAGCCTGAGGGACCCATAATACTGATAAATTCACCATCAGAAACCGACAGGTTTATATTGCTTAACGCCCTTGTTTCAATGTCCTTATTCCTGAAAACCTTCCCAATATCAATGAGTTCAATCATGGCAAAATATTAAAGGTACTTATTAAATTCTGATAATCCATCTTTCCAGCCTTTGGAGATTCCGGGTCAGCAATTTATAAAAAACGCATAATTAGTTAGAATTCACTTAAATCACAAATCATACCATTCATATTAAGCATCTAATTCATAAATAGTTATATTCATAGTGCAAAAAATTATCGTCCGAATTCGTACAATGAGTGACCGATTTCGTACATTTACATTCCAAATCGCGCGGGAGCTTACATTTCGCGGCGTGAATTGGTTTAATTAATATACTGGAATTCAGTTATCTGAAAATGAATCTGCATTCTGATTCTTCATTTTTATGATTTCGGCCTGGTGTTTGTAATTCAGGATCTTAAATAAAAAACTTCATCATGGACAAAATTGGAAAAATTCTGGCAGTCGATGACAATGAGGATATTCTTTTCTCGCTCAGGTTATTGTTGAAACCTCATGTCGAAAAAATTGTAACTTCAAACAGTGCAAGCTCCATACCCGAATTACTGCTTAATGAAGATTTTGACGTAATTCTGCTGGACATGAATTTTACCAAGGATGCCATCAGTGGTAATGAGGGGTTCTTCTGGCTCAAAAAAATTCTGGAGATCGATCCTGAGGCGGTAGTTCTGTTCATTACTGCATACGGTGATATTGAAAAAAGTGTGAGGGCAATCAAGGAAGGAGCTTCCGACTTCATCCTTAAACCCTGGCAAAATGAAAAGTTGCTGGCGACCTTGAATTCGGCCCTTCAGCTGCGTAAATCAAAGAAGGAGATTGAGCAACTAAAAAGCCGGGCGAAAGCCATTAACAACATAAATAACCGAACCTTTAAAGATTTTATCGGAAATTCGGCCGAAATGCAGCGAGTCTATAATGCGATCTCAAAAGTGGCAGCCACCGATGCCAGCGTTTTGATACTCGGAGACAACGGAACTGGCAAGGAATTAGTAGCCAGGGCATTACACAACAATTCAAATCGTCTGGACGAGGCTTTTATTAGTGTGGATCTGACTTCAATCAGTGAGACACTTTTTGAAAGCGAACTATTCGGACATGTAAAAGGTTCATTTACAGACGCTAAGACCGACAGACCCGGCCGGTTTGAAATTGCTTCCGGAGGAACCCTGTTTCTCGACGAGATCGGAAATCTGCCGATGCCTCTCCAGGCCAAGATTCTCACCGTTCTTGAAAGACGTGAAGTGACCAGGGTAGGTTCCAATAAGTCCGTTCCCATTGACATCCGGCTGATCTGTGCCACAAATATGCCCCTTCACCAGATGATCGAGGAGGGGAAATTCAGACAGGATTTACTCTACCGCATTAACACGGTTGAAATTGATCTCCCCCCTCTGCGGGAGCGTTATGGTGATATACCTTTATTGGCAGGACATTTCTTACAGATTTACACCAAAAAATATAAAAAGTCACTGCGCGGTTTTACAAAAGAGGCATTGAAACGGCTGGCAGACGGAGAATGGCCCGGGAATGTGAGGGAATTGCAACACGTCATTGAACGGGCGGTTATCATGACAGAAACGGAATGGATAAATCCGGATGATTTGCAGATGAGGGTTTTAAATAAAACATCCGAGCCATTTGAACTGGAAAATTATGATCTTGATAAAGTTGAGAAAACAATTATTGTCAAGGTGATGAAAATGCACCAGGGAAATATTTCCAAAGCGGCCGGTGAACTCGGATTAACACGCACCTCACTCTACCGAAGAATGGAAAAATATGGACTTTAAGAATTTCAGGATTTCAGTTATTCTTAGGGTACTGGCAATTGTAGCCAATGCTTTTGTGATAATGTGGCTGATTTTTACAACCAGCTATTATTTTACCACCCTGCTGGCTGTGGGTATTGCTATTTACCAGGTAATCACCCTAATTCAGTTTGTTGAAACAACCAATACCCTGCTGACCAACTTTCTGGAATCGCTGCGTTATGCCGATTTTTCCAGAACCTTCGAAATTAAAGGTCTGGGATATTCTTTTGACCGCCTGTCGGAATCTTTTAGCATAGTAATCAACGACTTTAGAAAAGTAAGGGAAGAACGGGAACAAAATTATTTTTACCTTGAAACGGTCGTCGAACATATCGGATTTGGGTTAATCAGCTATCGCGAAGATGGGGTAGTCGAACTAATCAACAACTCAACCAAAAAACTATTTAAAATTACCAGTCTCAAAAATTTAAGTGAACTTGAAAATTTTTCGCCCGATCTGGTAGCCAAATTAATGTCCATCTCCAATGGAGAGAGTATCATGGTCAAGATCCAGAAACAGGACACGATACTGCAGCTGGCAATTTTTGCTACTGAATTCAAGGTGGCCGACCGGCTAATCAGGATGGCCACTATCAAAGATATCCAGAATGAGCTGGAAGAGAATGAGATGGAGAGCTGGCAAAAACTAATCAGGGTACTGACCCACGAAATCATGAACTCCATAACGCCAATTGCTTCTATAACACAGACACTTAACACGATGATTAAAGAGGTCAAGTCGACCTACATCAATGCAATTCCGGATCATTCCGAGATTGAGACGATTGATGAGATAGAGCTCGCTATCGAAACAATCCATAAACGAAGCACCGGCTTACTGCACTTTGTGGAATCTTACAGGGATTTAACCCGCATACCCGCGCCAAAATTCACCATCTTTCAGGTAAGAATGCTCTTTGAAAATGTGAACGGATTGATGAAAAATGAAATGCAAAATCATAAAATTCAATATATTACATCAACTATACCGGAAAATCTCGAACTTTCGGCCGATGAGCAGCTGATAGAACAGGTATTGATCAATCTTCTTAAAAATTCCATGCAGGCCCTTGAAAAAACCGCAAATCCACGAATCGAACTAAAGGCCTTTATTGATCTGAATGGCAGAATAAATATTCAAATGACCGACAACGGACAGGGGATTCTCCCGGAGGTTCTGGATAAGATATTCGTGCCGTTCTTCACAACCAAACCTAAAGGGTCTGGAATTGGACTTAGCTTATCGCGACAAATTCTGCGTCTTCATGGCGGAACATTGACCGCTCATTCAGATCCTGATGTTGAAACTGTATTTACTTTAAAATTTTGATTAATAGCAAATTACATTGAATGGCATAAAAACATATTTAGCCGGACTTTTGATTGCTTTCCTTGTTGCTGTAAGTTTAATTGCCTGTTTGCATTTATCAATTACAATAATTGGCAACAGGTATTGCTATAATTCGTTGGATTCAATACCACATAACCATTGTGCCCTGGTATTAGGTACGAGCAAATACCTGGCGAACGGCCACAGGAACCGCTATTATACTGACAGAATCAAAGCTGCAGTGAGACTGTACTGCGCAAATAAAATTGATTATATCATTGTAAGCGGCGATAACCGGAACAAAAATTACAACGAACCCATCACGATGTACAATGATTTGGTTGCTGCTGGAATCCCGGGCAGAAAAATAATACCCGATTATGCCGGATTCAGAACCCTGGATTCAGTGGTCCGGGGAAAAGAGGTATTTGGACAGGACAAATTCACCATCGTTTCACAATCATTTCATAATCAGAGAGCTATTTACATAGCCCGTAAAAAGGGAATTGAAGCGATCGCCTTTAATTCAGCGGATCAGACAGAAAATATCGATTTTAAAGTTCAGACCCGGGAGGTCGCAGCAAGAATACTCATGCTGTTCGACATGATGACTGCCAAACAACCCCATTTCCTTGGTGAAAAGGTCATCATTCCATAAATAAACTTGCATTTCAGCTTCAGTCAAAATCATTCCAACCATTTTGCATTTATTTAAAAAATGTTAAAAAATTGCAAATAGATTATTAATTGTTTAACTTCCTTAAAAAAATATTTTAATAAGTTAAACAGTTAATAAAAGGAAATTGATGCTTCAGGAAAAAGATTTTCGGGTTAGGAAAATCTCTGCGGCTGAATTACATCAAATACCGCAGAAGAAAAGAATACTGAGTGCGTCGTGCACAATAGAATTCACCTGTGCCACTGAACTCATTAAATATTTGAATACCAGCCTTCGAACCTGTACTATTTTGCTGAATGACCTTGTCCCTGCAGGTTATGTAAAGAATTTTGGGCGTGGCGAACCCTGCGGAGGACCAAAACCGAGTCTTTATTTCTTACCCGAAGATGAATTTTATTCCAAAAAATAATTTACGTTCTTATTTACAGTAGAATAGCAATATTTTCCCTTGAATTTTAAATTATAATACCTGACAATTATGACTAACATCAACTCCAAAAATGGATGAAAACACATCCGCCTCTTTGATTTTGAAGCAAAATTAAAGAATGGACTTTGCAGAATACCACGACTACAAAGTCGAAGGTAAAAATTAAGTGGAGCAGTAATCAGTTTAAATTTCAACTAAAATTAGAGACTTATGCGTAGGATTTTATTATTGACTGTGATGTGCATTGCAATAATAAGCGGTGCAATTGCGCAACATTCAGTATCCGGAACTGTTGTTTCAGGATCTGATGGACTAAGTATTCCGGGGGTTACCATTTCCGAAAAAGGGACAACACATGGAACCATAACCAATGCCGAAGGAAAATATACCATTAAAGTTACTTCTGGAAAATCAGTGCTTGTGTTTTCATTTGTCGGAATGAAAACAATTGAACAACCCATTAACGACCGGTCTGTTGTTAATATTAAGATGATTTCATCGGAGATTGGCTTGGATGAGGTCGTTGTAACCGCCCTTGGCTTGTCAAGACAAAAGAAAGCGCTGGGATATTCTCAGGAATCGGTCAAAGGGGCTGAACTGTCAGAATCAAGCGCTCCTAACATTGTTAACGCGTTAAGTGGTAAAATGGCAGGAGTAAATATTACGAGTCCAAACGGTGTAGAAGGGGGTACAACGCGCATCGTTATCGGAGGTAACAACTCTATTCAGGGTGATAATCAACCATTGATTATTGTTGATGGTATGCCTATGGCCAACGATATTTCAAATTCTGCGGCAGACATTACAGCTCCCCAGGACTGGGGAAACGCCATTAACCTGATTAATCCACAGGACATCGACGATGTAAGTATACTGAAAGGTCCTGCAGCCGCTGCCTTGTATGGTGGCAGAGGCGCGAATGGCGTTATTTTGATTACAACAAAAAAAGGGGCAAAGCATACCCAGGGAATCGGTATCGAATATACTTATGGATACAAATCGGTTCAGCCTTTCCGCTATTTAAAGGAGCAAAATGAATATGGGACCGGCGGAATGGTATCGTTAAATGCACCTCAATTTCAGAAAGACGGGAGCGGAAATCCGATGCTTACGGATGGATGGACTCAGTCATTTGTCGATCAGACAACCGGAACAGGCCCCTATGGTGTGGATACCTGGAATCAGGTGAGCTGGCCAGGAAATGGCGTCTCGTGGGGGCACAAAATGGACGGAACGAGGATTAAATGGTGGGATGGCTCCACAAGGGCCTATGTACCTCAGCCAAATAATCTGAAAATATTTTATCAGAATGGTTCTCAAGCCACCCATAATGTTGCCGTTTCGGGGGGAAACGAATGGGGTACCATCCGGATTTCCTATACCAGAGTGGATAATGATGCGATATTGCCAAACAGCGGTTTTAATCAGAACACCTTCAATTTAGGGGGCAATATTAAAGTTAGCAACCGGTTATCGTTCCAAATTAATGCTTCCTATTTTGACCGGGATTATCACAATGCCCCGATGCTGGGAAACTCAGATACCGGTTCCTGGCAAAAAAGGCTGCTCTATAATGTAGGCAGGGATTACAGCGGAGATGACGCTTATCACTACAAGAATAGTGATGGATCAAGAAATGCCCTGAGCGGAATTCCATGGGTAGGGAATAATCTTTATCAGGCATGGAATATCATGGAAGACAATACCTGGCAGATCAGCCGCAAATTACTGACTTCAGCCCAGGCTAACTATCAGGCCACAAACTTCCTGGATATCATGTTCAGGGCCAGCATGGACAATAATAACAACGAATCTGAAACGATCAATAACCCGACAGATGCCGTCGGATTAGTGGGTGGCTCATACAGTCGCGGATTAGCCAGAGACTATGCAAGTAACTTCGACTTCCTGGCAGCCTTTCATAAGGATAATATCAATAATTCAAAGATCAATGCCAAACTCTCAGTGGGCGGAACCTCATTTCAGCGATCTTTGTACAGCATTTCGGGAAGCACCCCGGGTACTCAGTATGCCATGCCCTATCTGAATTTCTTTGGAAATTATACCGGATCTGTTCAATCAAGTCAAATACCTTCAGAACAATGGTATGATAAAAAATTGAATTCGGTTTACGGATTTCTGAACCTTTCGTACAAAAACTATTTGTTTCTGGATGTTACCGCCAGAAATGACTGGTCTTCCACATTACCCAAAGGTGAATGGTCCTACTTTTTCCCTTCCTATTCCGCAAGTTTCGTATTCTCAGAAGTGCTGCATTTACCTGAATTTATAAGCTTTGGTAAATTAAGAATGGCCTGGGCTGAAGGAGCTACAGATACAGATCCTTATCGGATTAACACAACCTATTCAGCAGGCTTTTTAGGTGGACAGTTGACCACATCGCTCCCCACATCTTTACCTGCTAAGCATTATAAACCAGCTATCAATAACACCGCAGATTTTGGTATTAACCTGGGCTTATTTAATAACCGATTAAGTTTGGATGCCAGGTACTATAACGGCAAATCCATCAATCAGATTCTCTCTGCTCCCCTTCCGGTTTCCTCGGGGGTAAGTTCGGTCATTGTCAATGCAGGGGCTCTGGAAAATTCGGGATTCGAACTTATCATCAAGGGGAAACCCGTTGAAACTACGGGCTTCAAATGGGATTTAGCGCTTAATTTTGCCCACAACTCCAATAAATTACTGTCCCTCTCCTCTGGACTGGACAGGGTAGATATGAATAACTTATGGGGAAATAACGGTGTATTTATCTCGGCTGTCGTAGGAAAGCAATTTGGCAGCATAATGGGCTATGATTATATTTATGATCCCAAGACTCACCTGCCGCTCATGCAGGATGAAGCAACCCTGATTAAAAACGGATACCCTGCTGCCATGAAAGGGGCACTCTACCAAACCACTCAGCAGAACGGGCTCATGAAGCCTATTGGAAACGCGACCCCTAAATTTATTGGCGGGATGACCAATTCCTTTACCTTCAAAGGGGGCTTTTCAATCAATGCCTTGATTGATTACCGTGTTGGAGGACAAATGTGGAGTGGAAGTTATGCCACCATCATGCAGCAGGGACAAGCTACTCAAACATTAAGAGAAAGAGATGGAGGAGGCTTGCCTTTTACAACCCCGGACGGATCCGCCACAAAATGGGGTGTTGTATTACCCGGGGTATATCCTGACGGAACAGTTAACAGTACTGTCGTCCATTATTACTACAAATACATGGGCTATGGCGTTTGGAGCAGCGGGCCGGATAACCAAAACTGGCTACACAGTACTGGAGTCAGAGATGACAACTGGATAAAATTGCGCGAATTTTCGGTCAACTATTTGATTCCCGATCGCTATGTCAAGAAAACTAAGGTATTTCAGTCTGCTTCCGTGTCACTGGTAGGAAGAGACCTCTTTTATATCTATAGCTCTCTTCCAAACCGTATCAATCCTGAAGGGATGAACGGAGCAGGGAATGCTCAGGGGATAGAATTTGCCTCATTACCCGGCTTCCGCTCTTTCAGTGCCCAAATAAGGGTAACCTTTTAATAAACGCATCATTAATTATTTAATATTATATGAAAATGAATAATTATAAAAAACCATTCCGGTTGATTTTTGCCGCGAGTATCCTTTTATTCTCCTGCACACAGGATTTTAAAGAACTAAATACAACTCCTAATCAACCCACCTCCACCACAATAGCTCCTCTGGTAAATGGGGTTATTGGAACTCTGCAGTTAGGCTGGCAGGAACAGGCTGCCGCTCATATTGACTGGTTTTACCCTGCTACCCAGCTTGCCGGAGAACCATCATTATCAGGATATTTACTGGTTAACGGCGCAAGCGATGTCTGGACAAATTACTACAGCGCACTTCAGAATATGAATTTGATCCAGGATAAGATCAATGCAGCGACTGACAAGGAGTCGATGAATAATGTTCAGGCTATTCTGAATGTTTTACGCGCCTACAAAACCTTTAAGGTAACCGATTTTTTCGGAGATATTCCCTATATTCATGCCGGTTTAACCTATTTAGGGGATGGGAATTTAGCCAATTACAGACCTGCTTATGACTCTCAAAAAACCATTTACATTGCGCTGTTAACCGACTTAAAATGGGCGGTTGATAATATCAGGACCTCTGGCACCACCGCAAAAGGGAATGCCTACGTTAGCCTGGGAACTGAAGAAACATTTTTTGGAAACGATTTAACCAAGTGGAAAAAATTTGCAAATTCCCTGATACTGCGTTACGCCCTGCAAATGGTTGAAAAGGATCCGACAACTGCAACTCCTTACATCACTTATGCCTTGGGCCAGAACTTGTTTATTGACAATGGAAGTGATGTTGGCATCTGGCCGCAGAATTTTGGGCTGGATCTTTCAAGCCATCCCTGGTCAGTTGGAAGCGGGGGGACCGGGTTTATCCGGATCAGCTCCACTATGTGGAATTTGGTAGCCGATGGAACAAACACTTCCCAGATATTTGATCCCCGCGCATTTATCTTTGCAGATACTAACGCTGCAGGGAAATGGGCGCCCTATACGATCGGGAGCAGCACCGCAGATAAAAATAATCCATACGATTACTCAAGCAGCACACCCAATAAAAACGGGTGTATATTCTCACCGTTCAACTTCTATTTAGTCAGGGATGAACATTATATTCCCGAATTAATGATGACTGCGGCCGAAACCCACTTTTTAAAGGCTGAGGCTTATCTGAGAGGGATTGGAGTTACTCAAAATACGGCCACTGCGAATACGGAATACATCGCCGGAATTACCGCTTCAGTTACGATGTGGGAGTCGATCGCCAGCCATTGCAACACAACCGAATCTCCCTGGGCCACTGCGCAACCACAAAATTATTCCCCGTCCGAACTAATACCTTTGCTGGCAAATCCAAAAATTGCCTTTACCGGAGACAATATAGCAAATCTGAAAAAGATTTATGCCCAGGAATGGCTGGATAATTTCAGACAACCCTGGCTGGCATTCAATCTTTGGCGAAGAACCGGTTTAACACCCGTTGATCCTGCCGCTGTTGAGGATGGCTCCCATGCCACTTTCTATCGCCTGCCATATCCACAGGACGAAGCGGTAAACAACACTGTTAATTACAATAGTGAGCTTACCCTCATCGGTACAAATTCTACCAACATCAAAGTCTGGTGGATGAAATAATTGTCAATATGTTGATTAACGATGCAGTAAATATTTAAATTACATGCAGGAGGCTGTTTCAACATAGTGAAGCAGCCTCTTTATTTGTTAATTAATTTTGATTCTTATTTAGACTAATTTAATATTATCTGTATATTTGTCTTAATTCCCATAAAGCTTGATGAAAAAATTGGGTTAATTATTTATTATTCACAATTAATTGAGGAGGTAATTTTATGAAAAACAAACTGGTTTTAACTGTTGCCCTTTTTCTTGTACTAGGGCTTTCTTCGGTATTTGCTCAGGAGTGGTCAGCTGCCCAAAAAGAGGTATGGAAAAATGTAAACACTTACTGGGGAATTATGGCAAACGGAGATGTTGCCGGATTCCTGAATTATTTTGATGCTGATTATGTCGGATGGGATAATGGGGATGTCCTGCCTTCTAATAAGGAAGTGACTAAAAAATGGGTTGAATTTGCTTATCAGGGTGTAAAAGTCCCGGTTTATGACATTAAACCTGTCGCGATCAAAATTCACGGAGAGTTTGCGTTTGTTGATTACTATTATGCAATGGTAAAAGAGAGTAAGGATGGAAAGAAAATTTCTGAGAGCGGGCGCTGGACTGATATCCTGATGAAAAAAGGGGATAAATGGGTACTTATCGGCGATCATGGAGGTAAGGACAAATAGGGTTCAAGTCAATTGTTCTCCAAAGAAAAGGGGGTATCTCACACGTTGGATATCCCCTTTTAGCTAAAATAGTGTTAGCTTTCGACAAACCATTATTAATCCAACCAACAGGGTATGGTAATCAGACAATTATTGTAAATTTGCAGGTATCCAAATCCCATTAAAATATGCTTCTCCAATTTGCCTTGGTATTGGCGATGGTTTTGCAGGTTTTTGCGGCCGGAGTCGCCATAAAACTTACAAGGGTCACAAAATATAATGTCTCCTGGATGCTCATCAGCGCAGGATTCATCATTATGGCCGTCAGATGTCTGGTTGAATTTCTTTCTACAATTCCGGATTTTGCACCACAAACTTTTCGCGAAGTCTTTGTCTGGCTGGGAGTTGCTGTCTCATTCTTTTTCGCGGCGGGTGTCTTTCTGATTCAGAAGATTTTCAAATATCTGAAAAAAGTGGAGCAGGAAAAACGGGATATTGAAAAAAACCTCTTAAATGCGATCATTCAGGCTGAAGAGACTGAGCGTAAACGGTTTGCTAAAGATTTGCATGATGGCCTTGGTCCACTTATGTCGACCGTCAAGATGTCCCTCTCCTCAATTTCAAGGATCGAAAAAGACGACCAAACCAAACGAATACTGCATAATTCCAATATGGTAATCGATGAGGCTATAAAAAGTATCCGGGAGATCTCCAACAACCTGAGCCCGCACATCCTGAATAACTTTGGTCTAAATAAAGCGATGCGTAATTTCATCAATAAAATAAATTACTCTGACTCAATTAAAATTAAGTTCTCATCCAATTTTGAAGACGAACGTTTTGAAAGCAAAACTGAGGTTGTTTTATATCGTGTGCTTTGTGAGCTGATTAACAACACAATAAAACATGCCGGGGCCTCCCTGATCTCCATCTCACTTGAAAAAATTCCGAAAAAAATCATTTGCCGGTATACCGATAATGGCAGAGGATTTGATACCAGTCATTCATCACCAGCATATCATTCTGGAATGGGTTATTCAAACATGGTAACCCGTATCAATTCGCTAAACGGTAGTTTTAATCTCAACTCAGAGCATGAGAAAGGGACTAAAGCAGTCATTTCTGTACCTGTTTAATTAAATCCAAAGTCCAATGAGAATTTTGTTAGTCGACGACCATACCCTGTTCCGCAATGGATTAAAGATGCTCCTGGATACTTTGCCGGGATACGAGGTAACCGGTGAAGCCTCAAATGGCCGGGATTTTCTCGGTTTGATCGCAAAACATGATTACGATATTGTATTTCTCGATATCGAGATGCCCGAAATCAATGGCATTGATGCAGCAAGAAAGGCTATTGAACAAAAACCTGAGCTTAAAATCATCACCCTCTCGATGTATGGTGACGAGGAGTATTACGATCAGATGGTAAATGCCGGTGCCAGAGGATTTTTGCTGAAAAATACAAATCTCCAGGAGGTTAAGAGTGCCATTGATGCGGTTATGGCCGGAGGAAACTACTTTTCCCAGGAATTAATGCAAAATCTGCTGCGAAACTACAAGGCAATTCACGAAGCCAAAGAAGCAGATGCAGAATTATCGGAGCGGGAAGTCGAAATATTACTCCTGATTTGTTCGGGATTGTCGAATCAGAAGATCGGTGATCAGCTATTTATCAGTAAACGTACCGTCGAGAAACACCGGGCCAATATTTTGTGTAAAACAAATTGTAAAAATACAGCTGGCCTTGTTATTTATGCCATCAGGAATCAGTTGATTAATATGTAGTTAAGTGTATTTTTTTTATAATAAAGCTCTGAAAGAGTGACATCTCAATAACCCGGGTACAAACCCACGTGGAAATGTGAATCACTTCCTTCAGCCCAGGAAGGGTTGAAGGATAAGTATAAATACCCATCAAAAAATACCACTTATTACGACTTCTTTTCGATGTATGAAAGCGTAATTTTGTTAGTGGTAAATAATTGAACATTTGATTCAAATACTCCAAAATGGGTAAATTATACGATCGGCTAAACCAGGATATCCGGTTTATCGAAGGGCTCAACGGATGCCTGAATTGCGGCGTCTGTACTGCAATTTGTCCTGCTGCCGAATTTTACCACTACGATCCCAGGGTGATTTGTGCTACCGTTCAAAGTAAAGACGAAAAACTGATAGAAGCGCTTCTCCGCAGCGAAACGATCTGGTATTGTGGTGAATGCATGTCCTGCAAAACCCGCTGTCCCCGAAATAACACCCCCGGTTTTGTCATTATGGCTTTACGTAAACTTTCCCAGGAGTTAGGCTATTTTACCGATTCCGAAAAAGGGAGGCAGCAATTCGCCATTAAAAGGGCGATTGGAGAAAATATCCTTCGTACCGGATATTGCGTAAATCCCGATATTGTTTCACCGCAGATGCACCCTGAGCAAGGTCCTGTATGGGACTGGATTTCCATGAACACCCCGGAAATCATGAAAAGGATGGGATCCAACTTCAAGCAGGAAGGGGTCGGAGGTTTGCGTGAAATTGCACCTGAAGTGCTGGCAGAACTAAATCGGATTTTCGAGGTAACCGGCTGCCATACGTTGTTCGAAACCATTGAGAAACATTCAAAACATAAAGCCGGTGAGCTGGGGCTTGAAATTTCCGACGAAGGTATTGGAAATGAATACTTTATGACTGTTTATACCGAAAATAACGGGTCACATAATAATTAAACCGATCTTCTGATCACTGAAGAACCGAAAAAATATAACCGCTAATAGATTCATATATAGCTATATACAAAATACTTTAAAGTGGGAACAGAAGGCAAAAAAAGAGTTTGGGAGGATTACCTGAAAGAGATTGCTGATGATCACTATTTCTATGTCCGCAGCTGCATCCGGCAAACCTTCTTTCCCGGATCTGAAACCACATTTCTTAAAATCCTCCGGGATGATCTTAACAAGGATGTATTTGAGGATGCACGGCATACCACCTGTACCGGAATCGGATATCACACCGATATCGTTCCGCTCGAAACAACCATGACCGTAATTGCCCGCCATTTTGCATTGATGACTGAGGCGGGTTATGTGAATATTATCCCTTCCTGCGTTACATCGTTCGGATTATATACCGAAGTTCTCGATACCTGGAAACACTTCCCCGAAATAGAGGCAAAAATAAGGGAGTATCTGTGGAAAGCGACGAAAAGAGAGTTTAAAATACCTGAAAATCTGGTCCATACCTCTGATATCATTTACAAATTCCGGAACCGGATTAAGGATCTTTCCAAGATGTCACTCGTCCATAAAAAGACAGGTCTTCCGCTCAAAGTGGTGGAGCATATCGGGTGTCACTATTCCAAAATGTTCCCGCAGTCGGGGATTGGCGGGGCTGAATTTCCCGCTGTTCTTTCGGGGATGATCGAGACCTGGGGTGGAACGGTGATCGATTACCCGGAACGCCGCCACTGCTGTGGTTTTGGGTTTCGGCAATATCTGGTCAGGGCCAATCGTGGCTATTCTGTCTCCAATTCAAAAAAGAAGTTTGAATCGATGCAGCCATATCAGCCCGATTTTATAGTGGCCAACTGCCCCGGCTGCTCCATGTTTTTAGACCGGTGGCAATACACTATAGCTGAATTGGAGGGAATTACCTACGACAACAAAGGCACGGGGATACCGGTACTGACATACGAAGAGATGGCCGGGCTCGTTTTGGGATATTCGCCCTGGGATCTTGGCTTGCAGATGCATCAGGTTTCTGTTGAACCTCTGCTCGACAAACTGGGAATCGACTATAATAAAGAGGAAAAATATCTTGGTTCAAACGGTCAAAATATCGGCGAACCACAAAAACCAATGTTCTTAATTGTCTGATGCAGAAAATGACAACCAATAATCAACATATCGTTATTATCGGTGGTGGTCCCGCAGGACTTGAGGCAGCCGCATGCCTTGGCACTTCAGGTTATCGGGTTACTGTTATTGAGAAAGAGAAACAAACCGGCGGAAAACTACAGATTTTGAATAACCTTTTCCCTGAGTTTCGCAATTCAGATGAAGTGCTGAACCATCTTTCAAACAGGTTAAAAACCAATCCCCCAAAGATTCTGACCAACTCAGAAGTGGTGAGCCTAATTCCCGAAAATGGCCGCCAGCTTGTAAATTTAAGTGACGGTCAGGCAATTAAGGCAGATTCCGTATTGATTACGGCTGGTTTTAAACTCTATAATGCGGAAAAAAAGGAAGAGTACGGTTATCAGATTTACGATAATGTCATCACTTCGTTCGATTTGGAAAAGCAGTTCAAAGGGGGAAATCCGGTCAGAACAACAATGGGTTTAACACCGCGCAGGATCGCCTTTATTCATTGCGTTGGCTCGCGCGATAAAAAATCGGGAAACGTTTATTGTTCAAGAACCTGCTGCATTACGGGGGTAAAACAGGCCATCGAAATAAAACAACGTTTGCCGGATGCTGAGATCTTCAATTTTTATATGGATCTTCGAATGTTCGGACAGAATTTCGAGGAACTTTACATCGAAGCCCAGCAAAAGTGGGGAGTCACTTTTATACGCGGACGGGTTTCCGAGATCGCTGAACACCTGGACAATTCCCTGCAGATAAAAGCTGAAGATACCTTGTCAGGTCGACCGATCAGGATGAGCTTCGATCTTATTGTTTTGCTGGCGGGGATGGTTCCTGAGCCGCGAACCTTGGAGATCGGGAAATCGGCCGGACTGGCCTTTACCTCCGGCAATTTTCTGGCAGGTATGGATTCCCATATGTGTCAGAATGAAACCAACACTCCCGGAATATTTATTGCCGGGACCTGCCGGGAACCATTATCGGTTAGTGAAACTCTGACCGACGCGAGGGCTGCCACAGTTAAAATGATCTCCTGGCTCAGGGAAAATGAGGCAAAATCAAACAACTGATTCATAAATAAAAGTGAAAGACTGGGGATATTCGATATTAAAAGGGAGGCAAATAGATTTCGAAAACAACGATTTCTCAATTGCTGAATACATCACCAAACATGAGCCATCGTTCCGGTGGTGTATTGGTTGCGGAAGTTGTACCGCTACCTGCTCCGCTGCCCGGTTAACCGATTTTAATCCACGGAAGCTCAAATTGCTGATCCAGCGGGGCGAAACAAAGGGGCTTGCGGAAGAAATCGCCAAATGTATGCTGTGCGGGAAGTGCCAGCTGGTTTGCCCGCGCAGCATAAATACCCGGAATGTGATTCAAAATGTCAAACGCGCATTAAATACCAGCCATGCACTTTAACCTGTTTGTAATACCTTTCACCGCAGGAATGCTCATTCTGTTTATACTTCTGGTATTCAGATATATAAAATGGCTGAGTACCCTTGAAGCAGGGAGCAGACATGAGATTCGAGGTAACCTGTTTACCCTAAAATCCCTTTATGCAATCCGTGAGGTATTTATGGAAAGTCTTCTCCATCGCAAAATTTTTAGAACCAATCCGTTGCTGGGATATATGCACATGAGCCTCGCTTTCGGATGGTTTTTGCTGATTGTTGTTGGAAAACTTGAAACCTTCTTTTATACCGGAAAGTTTGCCAATGAGTTTTACTACCCTGTCTTTTTCCGCTTTTTTGAACAGGCACCCCACAGATCACCCCTTTTAGTGCTCTTCAATTCACTGATGGATTTTGTATTATTGGTCATCCTTTCGGGAATTATTATTGCCATTTTAAGAAGGTTCCGTCCCCGGATTGCCGGAATGAAGAAGATCACAAAACACTCCCCCGGCGATCGGCTGGCCTTGACTACCCTGTGGATGATCTTCCCGCTGCGACTCCTCTCCGAAAGTGCCACTGCAGGCTATTCCGGAAACGGCAGTTTTATGACTCAGTCTCTCGGAAATTTTATGGGTCTCTTCCTGCCTGTTCAACAATTATCAATAGTATTCTGGTGGATGTACTCGATTTCGTTGGGGCTGTTTATGGTTTCAATACCCTTTTCAAGATATATGCATATCCCTACCGAGATTTTACTGATTTTTCTGAGAAACTGGGGATTGAAAACCAGGGACACATTTACGGGCTTTTCGGAAATTGAGATCCAATCCTGTTCCAGGTGTGGCCTCTGCATCGATACCTGCCAGATGAATTCGCAGGGGAAAAACAGTACTACCCAGATGGTCTATTTTTTGCGTGATTACCGCTATCAGCAGCTTCAGCCTGATCTCACAGATAACTGTCTGCTTTGCGGTCGTTGCAACCAGGCTTGCCCTGTCGGCATTGATCTGACCCGGCAAAGGTTATTGCAACGTAAAAAAAAGGAATTTGAACTTTCTTCCGTATTTAATTATCTTCCTATAAATCATTCTGTTGAAAAAACAGATGTGGTATATTTTGCAGGTTGTATGAGTCATCTTTCACCGGTGATCAGCAGGTCAATGGAGAAAATTTTTAAAGCGGCCCGGATTAATTACCTATTTCTGGATAAAAACGGAAGTGTTTGTTGTGGCCGTCCACTCAAGTTATCCGGACAATTTGAAGCGGGACGGAAACTGGTCACAAGTAACCGACAGCAGATTATTGCTTCAGGGGCAAAAATCCTGGTCACCTCATGCCCTATCTGTTACAAGAGTTTTAAGGAAGATTATCATTTAAATATCAGGGTGTTGCACCACAGCGAATATTTACTTGAACTGATGTTGCAAAAGAAAATAGCCCTGCATCCATCGGGTAATAAAGTTGTCTGCCACGATCCGTGTGAACTGGGCAGAGGGTCCGATATTTATCATCAACCCAGGATACTGCTGGGCCATTTTATGGAAGTGGAGACCCTGGATCAGGAAATGGAGAATGCCCTTTGTTGCGGTGGAAGTCTTGGAAACCTCTCAATGAAACCGGAAGAACGAATTGCCATTCAAAAAGCTTCTGCAGAATACCTGAACACTTCAGATCCTGAAATTATTGCCACTTCTTGTCCGATGTGCAAAAAAAGCATTACACAATTTTCAACAGCGCCGGTAAAAGATATTGCAGAATTAGTTGCTGCCAACCTTGAGTTCGCCTCCGAAAGTCAAAAGTCGTTAAAGCATCATAAAGTCGGGCAAACGGTTGGGATTTGATAGAAAGGTAATAAATAAATCGGTTCAAAACCGGATTGTATACTTCACCTTAAACCGTAACGCACTATTATTCATAACATAACGTTCCAGTGGTTGAGAGATGTTTGAACTCCAGACAATAAAGATTTCATTGCCCGGATTAACGATCCACTGAAATCTGGACTGGACTCCAAATGATTTAGATTCGTTGTCGTACTGGAAATAGTTGTAAAGCGTAATTGCCGGACTAAAAAGGATATTGGCATTCATCTGAAATATACGGGTTGTGAAGTTGCCGGCCGGGAGGGTTACATCATTTTGCAGGTATTTGATTCCCAGGAAAAAAGGGACGGCGACTTTGTAATTCATACCGAAATTATAGTCCTTTCGACTCCCGTTGTAAAAATCACCCCAGACGTAAGAACCGTTTATTGCGAAATTACGGCTTCCGGCGGTCAGGAAACTCAGGGTCTGCCGGTAAAACTGGTAGAAACCGGAGGGGATCGAAAATGAAGAATAAATATTAAAAGGTTGCTCGAGATTTTCGCCATCCTGCAAAAGTGAATACGAAAATTCTTCGCCGGATTTAAACCGCACATAAACAGGTGAATAGCTGATCGTTCGCGTTTCCATAACATTTGAAAAACTGGCAATATGGTCAAACCCAATACCGGAGCTTACCTGCAAAATCCCCCATCGGTCAGGGCGGGGGCCGATCTTAATACTTCCGTACGACTCTTTGATATTGGTTCGCGGAACATACCCCATCCCGGCAACAAAATTCTGACCTATCTCATGATGCCCCAGTATAAAATAAAGAAAATCGTTCGGATAGGTAAGAGATCCTCCCCATGAACCATCCTTACCCGAAAGCCCTTTGGTGTCAGACTTCAATCCGAACATAATCATCGTAAGATTCTTATTCCCTCTGAATTTTGAGGTGGCCAGTTTCAAATCGACTCCTCCAACCAGGTTGCTGCCTGCAGAAACGGCATTGCCATAAGTTCCAATCATTCCTATTGAGGAGGCACCGCCAATGTTCCGGGAGATTCTTGCCACCGAAAAATTGGTATTTCCAGTCTGGTGGTCGTCGTTAACCTGCATCACACCAACATTCCAGGGACCAATTGTTCCGGTCAGTTTCCCGGCATAATTAATTTTTATGGGTAATCCGTTGCTATCGAGCCCCATCCTGCGGGAAAAAAATGGAATTATCGCCTTGCCGTAAGGATTCCCGTCATTACCCTGAATGCCAAATGAAAAATGACTGGCGCCATCGAGAAAAAAATCCCTCCGTTCAGGAAACAGGAGGTCAAAACGGGTGAGGTTGATTTGCCGGTCATCCACGGCAGTCTCTGCAAAATCGGTATTGAGAGACAAAAGCGATTTTAAACTCGGTGTAATCTGGTAAAACACATCCAAACCACCTGTTCCATGGTACTTGTTTTTTGACCCATTCCGGGTATCCATTCCGCCAATAGCATAAGGGGTTACGTCAAGACCAATCCCCTGTGTGATCTGCTGAATCCCTTCCATTAAACCGGCATCCGAGATCTGAAACCGGTAAGCATTGATATTTGCCGCCGGCCAGTAGGATGCTTCGAGTTTTCGCTTGATATTCCGGATAAATTTAATTCCCCAGGTTGAGATGTTTTTATCGAACCCCATCGTTTTAAAAGGAATGGCCATTTCAGCCTCCCACCCGTCTTCGACGATCCGGGCCTTCGCTACCCAAACCCCATTCCAGTCTTTGTTGAAAACAGCCCCATTTTCGCTCACTGTCGCATCTCCAAACGAACCTCGCGGACCAATCTGAAACCAGTAACCGGTGCGATGATCCAGAAAAGTATCCAGGATGACCTGAACCCTGTCGTCATTGCCCAGATTGGCATCACGCGCCATCTCTTTAGCGGTGATTTTGGCTGGATCATCGAAGCACTTGATACCAATATAAATTTGATTGGCGTCATAACAAACATAAAACTCTGTTTTCTCGGAGATGGGTTGTCCCGGATTGGGCTCCCGCTGATATAACTGGTCTATTTTTGCGGCATTTTTCCAGGCAACATCATTTAGTCGTCCGTCAATAACCGGTGGTTTTGAGACAAAGACCGCATGAAACGAGGGCTGGGCCAAACCAAAGACAGGAATCAGGAACAAAAACAGGCTTAACCTTATAAAACAATTCATTATCCGGGTTTAAAATTTATCTGCCTGAACCCAAATAAGTTGTTTTAATGTCATTTCTCCCGGAAAAGACCCGGATAGTCAACCCTTACACTATTTATGCCCAGAAATTATTGAGTTGGTGAAAGTAGTAATAAATACTCGTCCATTCCGATTTGAGGGATTTAAAAATACAAAAAAAAATAATATGATTAATTAAGATCAGGGGCTTTGATTTTAAAATCACCTGTTTTTCAGCTAGTTTATTAAATCAACATCCTTCCTTGCGTTTTTAATCCCTGACTGAACCCGTTTGGATTCGAGTCTCCTTTCAACAGAGGCTCTGGTGGGGCCGGTTTTCAGTCGTTTTTTCCGGGGGGTTAAAGCCTTCTCTATCAGCAAATAAAACTTCTCCGCCGCCTTCTCCTTATTCTTAAGCTGTGAACGATCGGTTTGGGCCACAATGACAAGTTCACCCAGTTTATTGATTTTATTGGCCAGCTTCGCCAGGATAACGCTCTTTTCGTCATCTGTCAGGCAGGCTGAGGCTTCAATATTAAACCGCAATTCAACTTTCGAACTCACTTTATTAACATTCTGTCCTCCGGGCCCACTGCTGCGCGTGGCCTGAAAAACAAACTCTTCCTGGAAGTTTCTGTCTTTTATCTCCATTATTCTAAAATATTCACAATTCTAGTCAAAAAATCATTTGAGTGGCTTATTTTTGGCAGGAATTAGCCAAGAGACCAATTCAAAACCGGAAATGTTCATTTTTCGGTAGTCGATTGCTATTCAAAATCTTAAATAGATAGTCACCCCTTACCACCTTTGGAGCATGGAGATCAAAATTGAATCAGGCTGGAAGAAACAGCTAAGTGATGAGTTTGAAAAACCTTATTTCGCCAGTTTAACCGGATTTATTAGATCAGAATACGAAACTCAAAAAATTTACCCTCCCGGAAGGCTGATCTTCAATGCTTTTGAAAAGTGTCCGTTCGATAAAACAAAGGTGGTCATCCTTGGCCAGGATCCCTATCACGAGCCGGGACAGGCACACGGGCTCTGCTTTTCGGTTCCTGACGGAGTGAGTTTTCCTCCTTCGCTGCTGAACATCTTTAAAGAGCTAAAAAATGATCTCGATGTTCCTGTTCCAGGTACAGGAAATCTGGAGCGGTGGGCGGAACAAGGGGTATTCTTACTCAATGCCACCCTGACCGTCCGGGCACACCAGGCGGGTTCGCACCAGAAAAAAGGGTGGGAGACTTTTACAGACAGAGTAATACAGCTCCTTGGCGAATCGCAGGAGCATCTGGTATTTTTGCTTTGGGGCGCCTATGCCCAGCGGAAAGGGGAATTAATCGATGGTCATAAGCATCTGATTTTAAAATCGGTCCATCCTTCGCCGCTCTCTGCACACCGGGGATTTTTCGGAAACCACCAGTTCAGTAAAACCAACCAATACCTGGTTGATCATGGAAAAGAACCAGTTAACTGGTAATATCAGGCTAATTTATTCAACATTAGAATAATCAGTTCCTTGGTCAGGATTTTGCCAAAAGCCGCTCCCGCCTCAGCCATATGGGGCGTCTTCAAATGCGCTTCAAGGTGCTCCCGGCTCTGCCAGTTTTCGATGAATGTGAATTTTCCGGGATTTGTGACATCCTGATAAAGTTCGTAACTTATGCATCCCGCCTCTTTTCGGGTAGGACCAATCAAATCCAGACAAACGGAGTTTAGTTCCCCGGCCTTATCGGACGACGTTTCTGCAATTGCGACAACATTTAGTGTGTTAATGCTCATTTTTATAATTTGTTAAATACCATTCAAATATTTTTCAGCTGCAATGATCTGTTGTGGTTTACCAAGGTCCATCCAGATCGAAGATGGGTCTTTGTAACCGTAAATAGCCTGATTTACAGCCAGTCTCAGATAGAGTTGAATAATCGGAAAGGTGCCGGTTTCTGTGATTAGTTTGAATATCTGCGGCTCAATCAGCTGGATTCCACTAAATGCCAGTAAATTGCAACCAAGGTTTTCTCCCGATAAAATCTCCTCCCCGGTTTGTATGTTTTTCCAGCCGGTAAGCTGCAACGATTCATCAAAAGCGAGGTAACGTGCGGTAGACCGATCGCGAACAGCCAGCGTCGCAACCCCTCCCTTTTCCAGATGATACTTCCGGAATAAACTCAGGTCAATATCACTCACAACATCCACATTGTAGACCAGAAATGGCTCATTACCGTCCAGCCATTCTGCCGCCTTCAGGATTCCGCCACCGGTGTCCAAAAGCTCTTCGCGTTCATCAGAAATTGTTATGGACAAGCCAAAATTGTCATTTGCCTCCAAATAGCTGATTATCTGATCGCCAAAATGGTGAACATTGATAACCAGTTCATTATAACCGGAATCTCTGACTTTTTCAATAGCCCGCCGAAGCAACGTCTTGCCCGCCACCTCAACAAGCGCCTTGGGTTTGTCACGGGTCAGCGGATAGAGCCGTGATCCCAGTCCGGCAGCAAATATCATCGCCTTCATCTTCCCAATATTTTCAATTTCTTATTTTCCTAACCACCTAATAGTCTAAGAGCCTAACAGGCTAACAGCCTAAACTACCTTAGGTTTGCAAACCTGTTTTTCCTTCATTGCCTGACGCCCGCACTTTTTACATTCAAATCTGGCCTCATCCGGCTTCTGGTATCCCTCTTTTTTACAACGCTTTTTTGGCATCCCGTTATCAATTTATTCGCGTGAGTCTCTAAGGCAGGTGTAAATTATTAATGTGATCTGGTTTATAATCTGAAATGTCCCGAAGATTAACCGTTATTCATTAACCATTATTTATCCTGCTCCCGATGTTGAATAACAACCTTAACCGGATATTTGTTTTTCAGGAAAGTGGCTGTACGCTCTGCGGCATATACCGAACGGTGTTGTCCGCCGGTGCAGCCGAAACTTACCGAGAGGTGGGTAAATCCCCGTTGATTGTATTTTTCAACGGTGCGTCCCACCATTAAGAATATGGGTTTTAGGAACTCCTCCATATCGGAATCTTCCTCGAAAAAACTGATTACTGCATTATCCTTTCCGTTGAGCGATTTATATTGATCATATTTACCAGGATTGTGGACAGAACGGCAATCAAAGACAAATCCGCCGCCGTTTCCCGAAAGGTCAGCCGGATACCCTTTTTTATAGGAAAAGCTCGTAATATCGACTGTGAGGAGCTCTCTTGACGGTGCAATCGTTTTGAGTATTTCGGAATCTGGCAGTGAATTTAAAACCCTGATCAGTTCAGGAAGTTCAACCGGAAGGTCAATCTTTTGAAGGACGATCTGCAGATTATTAAGGGCAAAGGGGATACTTTTGAGGAAGTGTTCCTTTTTTTCATAAAACCCTCTGAAACCGTAGGCTCCCATAGATTGCATCATCCGGATTAACACATACCCGAAGAAATACTGCCTGAACTCAATCCGGTTGACCGGATGGATCTTTTCGAGCTCATTTAGGTAATCATCAATCAACCCTTCCCTCACCAGCTCCGGGATATCCGCCTTGGAATCATAGAGCAAAGATGCCAGATCATACTGAAGAGCCCCCTGCCTCCCACCCTGATAATCAATAAACCATGGCTCACCCTCGCGGAGCATAATATTGCGGCTCTGAAAATCACGGAACATAAAGAAATTATTCTCTGCCTGAAGCAGATAGCCGGTAAAAGCACTATAATCATCTTCGAGAAGCTGTTCATTAAAGGGTATTTTCGCCAGCTTGAGGAAATAGTATTTGAAGTAGTTCAGATCCCACATCATCGACTGCCCGTCAAAGGCTTTGCGGGGATAACAGAGATCATAATTCAGATCCTTTCCTGCAATAACCTGTATTTTAGGAAGTTCACAAATCACTTTGCGATAAATCCGGATGATGTCTTCAGAGAATCCCCCCGTTTGACGAATAAGGCTCAAATAGCTGAAAAGGGTCTCATTGCCAAGATCTTCCTGTAAATAAATACATTCAGCCGGATCATAGGTATAAATTTCAGGAACATTGATCCCTATCCTTCGGAAATGGTTTGAAAATTCTATGAACGCATTATTCTCCTTTACATCCTCATTCCAGGTGCCTATGGCCGAAAAATGGTGACTGGTCAGGCGGATATATTCGCGGTATGATCCCGATGGGGGTAACACTTCAATAGTGACGCTCTCCTCCTTAAATCGTTTGGTGTAAAAACCGATCAGGTCCTGCTGGATTTTCTCTTTCAACGTTTAGCTTTTTTACTTTTGTACAAAGATAAACCAGCAGGAATTAATAAAGGCTATCCCGTGCTGAATTATCTGTTTAACGCTTCAAATTAACAAAAAAAGCTGCCCAAATAGGACAGCTTTTAGTCTGTTTGAAAATGTCGAAGAATTATTTTTATAAAATATTCCTGCTTATTCTGCGATAACTTCGAATTCGAAGTCAACAATCACATCGCGGTGAAATTTCACCCTTGCAATATGTTTTCCGATCTCTTTAATCGCATCTTCCTTGATCAGGATTTGTTTGCGATCGACTTCGAAACCTTTCTCTCTGAGTGCTTCAGCTACCTGAATATTGTTCACCGAACCGAAGATCTTACCGGTAGTACTGGTTTTAGCACCTACGGTAATTACAATGGTTTTAAGCTTTTCAGCCAGAACCAATGCTTCATCCTTTAATTTGGTCTCTTTGTGGGCACGCTGTTTTTGATTCTCGGCAAGCACCTTCTTTGCAGATGGGGTGGCCAACAATGCCAATCTCTGGGGGATCAGGTAATTACGCGCATACCCGTCTTTAACAACAACACTATCGTCTTTGCTACCCAGATTTGGTACGTCTTGAAGAAGAATGATATCCATTTTTGTATCTCCTAATTATTATTTCATCAAATCTGTTACATAAGGCAGCAACGCAATCATTCTGGCGCGTTTTACAGCCTGTGATACTTTACGCTGATACTTCAATGAAGTACCGGTAAGCCGGCGTGGCAGGATTTTACCCTGTTCGTTCAGGAATTTCTTTAAAAATTCAGGGTCCTTGTAATCCACATAGCGGATTCCGGACTTTTTAAAACGACAATACTTTTTCTTTTTTACCTCAACCGACGGAGGGGTGAGATACCTGATTTCACTTGAATTACTGGTCATGACTTAGTTCTCCTTTTGAGTTTTTGCACTTACCTTCTTCTGTCTCTTTTCACTGTACACAGCGGCATATTTATCCAGTTTCAGAGTAATAAAACGGATGATACGTTCGTCACGACGGTACTCGGTTTCAAGTTTTCCAATGAAAGCCGGATTAGCCTTGAATTCGAAAAGATGATAAAATCCTGTCGATTTCTTTTGAATGGGGTAGGCCAATTTCTTTAGACCCCAATGTTCTTCATGAATAAGTTCACTGCCACTGGCAACGATCAAATCCTTGAACTTTCCTACCGCTTCCTTTATCTGAGCTTCAGATAAAACGGGAGTAGCAATGAAAACGGTTTCGTACTGGTTCAACATACTTTTTTAAGTTTTTACATTAAACAATCTATCATTTATAAATGAGTGGCGCAAAAGTAGTAATATTTTCGTTTAATACAAAAAGCAATCAACGAATAATATACAAAAAGAGCCAACCGTGAAGGTCAGCTCTTTTGATCGTTTAGTTAGAAAAAATTGTAGTCTTAGTAAAAGCCCGATAATGCTTATTTATTTTTCATTTAAGCGTCGGCTAAATTAAGTCTTTTTATTAAAAAATGTTAATTGATGTTAGTGTATATTAAGAAATAGTTAATAAAGTTGCGGTTGGCAACCATTTATTCGACTGACCGTTAGCGGTTTGAACAGTCATTTTCGAAAACATGTTATACAGCAGGTTTCACATCCTTGGATCGCACCAAACTATAATTTCCTGCAAATCAAACTACATTATTGATTTATATCACTTGTAATGAGCTATTTATTCCCTGTTCCGATTTTATGATAACACCCTTGTTCACAATTTTGCTGTTTTAAAAAGGTGCAGCTGATATTCGTTAGGTTTGATTCGCGAAAATTTATCTTACTTTGCTTATATAAAATTAATTCGTTTAAGATGAAGGCGATCAGAAAGATGGAACCGAAAAAAGGGCTCTGGCTCGAAGAGGTACCAATACCCCAACCGGGAGTCAATGAAGTTCTTATAAAAATCTCAAAATCTGCAATATGCGGAACAGACCTCCATATCTACAAATGGGATGCCTGGGCCCAGAAGACCATCAAAACCCCGATGACGATCGGGCATGAATATGTAGGGACGGTTGTCAAAATCGGTGATGAGGTGACCAAGATTCATCTGGGCGAGCGGGTAACTGTAGAGGGGCACATTGCCTGCGGATTCTGCCGCAATTGCCGACGCGGACGCCGGCATATCTGCGATCATACGGTTGGCATCGGTGTTAACCGCGACGGGGGCTTTGCCGAATATGTCTGTGTTCCCGCCGAAAATGTCCTTTATATAGATCAGCGGATTCCCGATGAGATCGTTTCAATCATGGATCCGTTTGGAAATGCCACCCACACGGCCCTCTCTTTCCCGCTGATTGGCGAAGATGTTCTGGTAACAGGCGCCGGAGGACCTATCGGATGTATGGCCATTGCGATTTGCAAATTTGTTGGCGCCCGTAATGTGGTCGGTTCAGAGATGGTCCCCTACCGGCGCGAGCTTGCCCGGAAAATGGGCGCCACCCTGGTGATCGATCCGATGAAGGATGACATCGCCTCTGCCATGAAGCAGGTTGGGATGGTTGCCGGATTTGATATCGGTCTCGAAGTTTCGGGCTCACCGGTTGCATTTGATTCCATGATCAAAAACATGTACAACGGAGGTAAAATTTCGCTGCTCGGAATTTTGCCCGACACCACCCAGATTGAATGGGATAAAATAATCTTTAAAGGACTAACTCTCAAAGGGATCTACGGACGTGAAATGTACGAAACATGGTATAAAATGGAAAAGATGCTCCTTTCGGGACTCGACATATCGCCGGTGATCACCCATCGTTTCCACTACACCGAATTTCAGAAGGCTTTTGATATTATGGAAGAGGGGAATTGCGGAAAAATCATCCTCGACTGGGAAGATTAATAAAAAACAGAAGATCGGTTGATGTAAAACTCAATTTTATTACATTTGCCGACCGTAAAAGCCACTTTAGCTCAGTTGGTAGAGCAGCTCATTCGTAATGAGCAGGTCGTGGGTTCGAGTCCCATTAGTGGCTCCAGATAGATTAGCTATTTATTTTAAAGCGCCTGAAATCAATGATTTTCAGGTGCTTTAATTTTACACCTACCCTGAAATTTACATTACATTTTTAATCAGAAATCGTAACCAATAGAAGATCGGGAAATAAGAATCGAATTTTTATTATAAATACAGAAATTATCTCCGGGTTCAGATTTCCTATTCATGATTTTTTAAGGCGTCTGACCTCAGAAAATATGTTGCGGTAAAAGTAAAGCCCTCTGGTAAAAATTAATTTAAAATCTAATTTAAGTTCCAAATTCATGAAATAATATCCAATAATGACTCCTAAAATAGTGAAAAATACGGACCCGACAGCGACCAGAGTTAAGGACCTAAAAAAATACACAGCAACTATATCACCTATTATATTGGCTAGTGCCATAATTAACACTTTAATAAAATTAAGGTTTGGTTTATTTATACTGTCAAGTCCAATCCCTGTCATCCGGTCAATAGGTAAAAGCATTCCATAAACTGAAAAAACCCGGGTGATAGTGGCTGCATTATGCCCTGATAATGGATTATTTCCTAAATAATGGTTACCGCCTAAAATCAATACAAACCAATCTGCAAAAATAAAGGTGAAGAGGCTAATCCCAATGAAAAGATAGGTCATTGCACCAGAATAAGTATAAAATATTTCTGTTACCTTATGCCGGTCCTTTTGAATGCTCGCTTTTGATAATTTAGGATAAGCAGTTGCTGCAAAACTTCTAAGTGGAACTTGTTGTAATTCAGTCAGCTTCATAGGAATACTATATAAAGCAACCGCTGCGGTCCCTAATGGGCTAAAACTTATAATGAAAGTATCTGCACTGCGCAACAGATTAGTTCCCACGAGTGTTAAAGTTGAGTATTTACCGAATTCAAGCAAATCCCTGGTTGTTTGCCGGGTTGCCTTAAAAAGGTATTTAAAACTATCCCATCCCATTATTATACATATACCAGATTCAAAAACATTAATAATCAAAAATGATATGATCAATTCATTTAAGCTTAAGACTCCTAAGAAATAATTCAGAAAAATAATCACAAAGAAAAAGATACTCTCAAACGATTTGATTTTTGCTTCTTTCCCAAATTTCTGATCCGCCTGTAAAATTGAACTCGAAGTGATCAGTGGTAAATTGATAATGGCAAGTAGAGGATACCAGATAAAAAATAAATCATAACCGCTTTTATGAATTGAATCATAAAATGCATAATCAAGAGCCTCTAAGGTGGCGCATAGGATTAAGGTTGTTAATGTCGCAATCAATACACTTGATCCGATAATCTTTGGCCGCTCTTCTTCACCTGCACCAGAAAGATTACGAATTAAAGCTATATTATTAATTCCTGAACGCAACATTTTGATTAAAGAGGCTGCAGCAATGAAAATAACCCATTCTCCAAAGATTTCCATTGGGAAGGTTCTGGCCAATAAGGCAAAACCTGCAAATCCCAAAAAAGAGGTAATTATGTTGCCTGATAACGAAAGAAAATTACCTTCATGAATAATGGTTTTAAAAGTATTCGCCATAATAGGTGGATGAAATAGGTGGATGAAAATTAAATTGGAATTTAGCAAAGTAATTTAGTGCATTTATAATTTACAACTATTATGCCAGATTTTAAATTTCATCAATTATAATCACCTCCCGCTATGCAGTTTTCAACTGGTATGCGGAACACTTTTTAACCGGTATTTACACTCCAAATTACATCAATATTGCAGATTAGCAAGCCTTTATTTTGAATTTAAGCTTGTACACAAAGGTCAATGGAAGGATAAGAATGAACTCCATACTTTATACTTAATATATTTTCACAAATTCCAGTGTCTCGGTACAATAATTATTTTTATAAAGATATTCCTGATACTCCATTTAGGATCCAAAACAATTTCCCTCTGTATAAAAAACCCGCAATTCCCAAATATTGAACTATTAATTGCCAATTTTGTCCATTCTTCCCGCGCAGCCATTGGGGTAAGTTGAGTTTTAGTTCTGTGATCAGATGGAATTTTCATCCCGGAAAATTATGGAGCAACCCTTATAATTCCGGCGCTTTTGTAACCGAAATGTAACCTTATTGTAACAGTTCTGCAATATCATTGTCCTAATTTTGAAGGCAAACTATCACAATGTCCCGATGAACTTTACACTTTTAATTATCATTATTGTACTTGCCTTTATCTTCGATTTCATCAACGGTTTTCATGATGCTGCGAATTCGATTGCCACTGTGGTTTCGACCAAAGTGCTTACACCGTTACAGGCCGTTATTTGGGCCGCATTTTTCAACTTTGCTGCCTATGCCATATTTGAGCTTCATATTGTAGATACAATTGCAAAGGTTGTAGATACCAGTGCCATAAATCTTCAGGTGATTTTGGCGGGCGTTATTGCCGCGATCATCTGGAACCTGATCACCTGGTACCTGGGAATCCCCTCCAGTTCATCCCATACGTTGGTCGGCGGCTTTGCCGGGGCAGCAATTGCTTATGCCGGGTGGGGCGTAGTCCATTCGGATAAGATTATCAAAATTGCCTCTTTTATCTTCCTTGCCCCGTTAATTGGAATGTTTTTGTCCTATTTTATATCCATTGCACTCCTGTGGATATTCAAAAGTTTCAACCCTTTCCGGTTAAAGCGGTGGTTTAAAGTTGGACAGTTATTCTCCTCCGCCTTATTTAGTCTTGGACATGGCGGAAACGATGCCCAAAAAGTGATGGGAATAATTTCCGCCTCCTTACTGGTCTATTTTAAAACTACCGATCCTGCTTTAATTCCCCATTGGGCTCAAATCACCTTTGTAGATGGCAAGATCCATGCTATCCCATTATGGATTGTTTATGGTTGCTATACTGCAATTTCAGCAGGAACCCTGATTGGAGGATGGAAAATTGTTAAAACAATGGGATCAAAAATCACTAAGCTCACCCCGTTTGAAGGGGTTGCAGCAGAGGGAGCAGGAGCCGTATTACTATTTGGAACCGAAGCATTTGGAATTCCTGTCAGTACGACTCACACCATAACGGGTGCCATAATGGGGGTAGGTTTAACAAAACGGGTCTCGGCTGTCCGTTGGGGAGTAACGGTGAATTTACTTTATGCCTGGATACTTACCATTCCGGTCTCGATGGCTCTTGCCGCACTTATCTTTTGGATTCTTAAACTTATAAATCTGGGGTAAATATCCTGATTAATAGCCCGAAAAGGTCAAAGCAGTAACTTACAGATGGAACGAGTCCTACCCTTCCCAGATGACCAGATAGCGATCTGTAAACTGATTTTCACCCGGTATCGTTTAGGCACCGGGTTCTGCATCGTATTTGGGATCTCCTTTCAGGACCAGAATCAGCTGGATCAGATAGGCTGTGACAGTCAACATGATTAGGTATGCCCCACTCTGCCACTCACCAATAAAAGCGCCAAGGGATAATACGCAATTGGCCAAATAGGCAAGCTGCAAACACAGAATAGCGCCATATGGGTTAAACATCTTTTTATTCCGGATTCTAACCAGAATAAAGATGCCGGAACAGATAATCAGCAGCGGCAGAATGAAGGCAACCCACTCTTTTAAATCAGCTGGGTAAGCCATATCCTTTACATAGACAGCAAGCGTGGTAAATACACTGGCAATGCTCAGCAGACAGGCGATCAGCTGCTCGGTTATCAGGAGCTTTTTTGCGATTAGCCAGCGTATGAGGAGATATGTAACCGGCAGTGATAAGAAAGCAGGCAATGCAATTTGCCAGAGGCCATATCCGCCAAAGGCTGCGGCCCAGGGAGAAGTACCCACTGTGAATGGAAGAAAGATGGCCGGAATGCCGGTTACCCCTGTTACCGTGAGAATCCACTGAAGGGTGAGGTGAGGTCTTGAATCAATAGGTTGAGTGGTCATTTTGATGTTATTTAAGGTATCCTAATTTACAAAATAGGAGACACTTTTACAACTAATCAAAAATGACGGGATTAGGCATTGGCAAAAATCCAGGGATAAGCATTCAGGCGGCAAAACCCGGTTAATTCTTAAAGTATTTATGGATTAATGCCAATAATTCAACTTTGTCAATAGGTTTGGCAATATAATCGTTGCATCCTGCTTCAATTGCCTTTTGACGGTCCCCTAAAAATCCACGGGCCGTTTGAGCAATGATAATTACCTCTTTATTAAATTCCCGTATTTTCTCTGTCGCCTGGTATCCACTCATTTCCGGCATCTGAATATCCATCAATATCAAATCGATATCCGGATTTTTGTGGCATGCCTCAATGACTTTAAATCCGCTTCTTACAATTAAGATTTCTTTGGCAATCCCTTTCACCAGGATCGAGATCAGCGTTTCGGCTATTTCATCATCTTCGGCAATTAATATTTTCAGCTTATTATCCAGACTTAAGACCTCTTTGGATGGAATGGTATTTTGAGCGCGGCTCTTTTGTTCCGGTATCGTATTATATGGAAGGGTAAAATAAAATACGGACCCTTTTCCCTCTTCACTTTCGACCCAGATCCTCCCACCCAGCATTTCCACATAGGCTTTGGTAATCGACAAACCCAGTCCTGCACCCTGATAGGCCTTGTTATCACTAATATCAGCCTGAATAAAACGTTCAAAAATTGCATTTTGCTTCTCTGCAGGGATTCCTATACCATTGTCCCGGACATAGAATTGCAGATAATTCTCCCCCGGAATATATCCAAATTCAATTGTACCGGAATCGCTGAATTTTATTGCATTTTTTATAAGATTGGTAAGTATGGCGAAGACTTTCTCCCGGTCTGTATGAATAACCGATTTCCCGGCCGAAAGTGCATTTTTAAACGAAAGCCTTATCCCCTTTTGTTCGGCCTCCGGTTTAAAGAATGTGTAGACATATTCAAGCTGCTCATTGATAACGGAGGTGGCCAGGTTGACACTCATCTGGCCCGATTCTATTTTCGAAATATCGATGATGTCGTTGATAATATTGAGCATGCGCTTACCGCTTTTCCCGATCATGGTGATGTACTTCATCTGTACCTCACCCGATAATTCAGGCTCCTTGAGTAAATTGGCAAACCCGACTATGCCATTCATCGGCGTACGGATTTCATGGCTCATGTTTGCCAGAAACGCAGATTTCAAGCGGTCGCTCTCCTCTGCTTTTTCTTTAGCTTTCTGTAGTTCAGATTCATTTTTCTTCCGTTCGGTTATGTCGCTATGGAAGATCGCTAAGCCATTTTCTGTAGGATTGATTCTGTTTTCGTACCATTTTCCGGAAGGGGCGTAATACTCTTCCATCCGGATAAACACTTTTTCATTCATTGCTTTTTCGTAGCTTAATTGAAATGGAAGCCCGATGGCTTCAGGGTGTTCAGTCCAGATATTCCTTCCAATCATCTCCCTTGGATCTCTTTCGGCAATTTCTCCGGCTTTCGCATTCATGTGAGTGTAGCACCAATTCCGATCGAGTGAAATAAAGGCATCACTCATATTCTCCAGGATATCGATGCCACGATCGCGCTCAGCCTTGAGTTGATCCGCGATCCTGTTGCGCTCGGTAATATCGACAATTGATGCGATTATTTTTTTATTCGAAAGCAACGAAACGGACATTAACCCGCGTCGCTCTTCTCCGCCTTTATGATCGTATGAAAATTCATATTTTTCAGGGGCGTCACCCGGATTGGTAAATCGTTTATGGTTATAAGCCAATAATCGGTCGAGGTCTTTGGGCGAGATTAGTTTGTGCCAACGCTCTCCAATTACTTCAGATCGCTCATATCCGCTCATTTTACAGTATTCCTCATTGATATAGGAGATGGTCTGGTCGGATTCAATGAGAGCCATTGCCGTTGAATTATTTTCAATGATTGTCCGAAAACCTGCTTCGTGTTCTTCGGCCTGATCCCGGGCGGCAATATAATCATCGATAGCCTGCTTGAGCTGATTGGCATTATTTCGCAATGGAATAAACACAAAAAAACCGAGGATGGGAAGAATTAAAAATACAATCAGGACAGAATCCAAAACTTCCGCCATCTGAATCTCCAATTGGAATCTGCCGATTAAATAATCAGCCAAGAGGTTGGCCATACCGATCGCTCCCATTAGAATCAGCAACGTTCTTAAACCCAGCTTTTTCTCTTTATTCCAATTCCTTTCTGCTAAATCTCTCATTGTAAATTTTTATCTGATTGCCACAAATTATTTTGACAAGTTGAAGGCGCTAATTCCAACTCATTTAATGTTATCAGTCTTGTTCAAGTGATTATTTTAGACCTCGGAATACAACAGTTTGCACGTATTTAGGCCATGTGAGAATCTTTACTAATCAAAGGTATTAATATTATTCGCATCCGTCCAAAAAAGGCAAACAATAATCGATGAATTCTTCACATCAACCGGCCCTTCAGTTTTTTCATAACCCTCAACTGCCATGCGGGTGAACCCTCCGGTTAAAGAATAGGATGATTTAATCAGATGGTATAATTAAATCAATCAACAACGCTTATAACTGCCTCAATGTCAGATTCAACTCAATCAAAACAGCTTCAATATGACTCATTGTTGGATTTATACGACGCAATGAGCTTTAAAGCCATACAATGAAGGTGAATATCGTTCAATGACGTTGAATATCGTTCAATGGGGCTTTTAATGCTGTGCAATGGGGTTTCAGGTTAATCAAAACGGTTTTATCTTTGCGCTCTCCGCGCGCGAATTTTTCAAGGAACCTCTTTTTTCTCACTAAGTATGCCGAGATCGCAAAGTTTTAATCCAACCTTTTTTTTGAACCCTTTGCACTCTTTGCATCCTTTGCGCAAAATTTAGGCAACCCGTTCTTCCCGTATTGCGAGATATCTTAAAGTCTCCACAATCATAACATTTAGTTATTTAATCTGACGACAAAATAAACCACAATGGCCAAAAGGAAATTCACAATGATCACTTAGATTACAGATCAAAACGATTACCAAGTGAGTTGAGATTCATTCATTTTAAATGCATAAATTCACATCCGAAGATTATTTACCATTAAATGTCTTTCAACGGTTTGACTAATTCTGAATCTCTTACTTTTGTACCAAAACCTGAAATATTCAGAACTTATGGAGCGCGACAACCTGAACAGCATCTATACCCAATGTTTCCGTAATAGCTGGGCCCTGCCCGCTTTTTCCGATTTTCAGGGATCAACGACAACCTACGGTGAAGCGGCGCAAAAGATCAGGCAGATTCATCTCTTTTTCCGGGACAGCGGTTTCTGCAAAGGGGATAAAATTGCCATACTCGGCCGTAATTCATCTAATTGGGCGATCTCTTTCCTGGCTATTTCCGGATACGGTGGTGTGATTGTCCCCATTTTGCCTGACTTTAATCCCGATGATATCCTCCATATTCTCAACCATTCCGAATCGATATTCCTGTTTGCAGCCGATAATCTTTTCGATAAACTGGACACTCAAAAAATTCCCGGAGTTAAAGGGGTGGTGAGTCTTACCAACTTTTCTGGGCTAACATTTAAGGGATCGGGAGCGAAGGAACTTTGGGATAAGTGCTTTACATCTGAACATGCTGGCAACGCTTCACCCGAAAATTTCGAATTGACCGGAAATGAAGGAGATGAGCTGAGCATTATTTCCTATACCAGTGGCACATCCGGATTTACCAAGGGGGTGATGATTCTTGCCCGGAGTTTGCTTTCAAATATTGTGTATGCCCAGGACCATATGCCCTTAAAGGCCGGGGACCGGATTGTTTCGTTCCTCCCCATGGCCCATGTCTTCGGATTGCTCTTCGAGTTTCTCTTCCCGGTATCGGTTGGGTGTCAAGTTACTTTTCTCTCCAAGGCACCGACACCCCAGCTGATCATTAAAGCATTTCAGGAGGTAAAACCAAGACTGATCCTTTCGGTACCACTGGTCATTGAAAAAATATATAAGAAACGGATTCTGCCGGAGCTCGAAAAGCCCGTTGTCAGATTTCTGCTCAAGGTCCCGGGGATCCGGAAGATTTTATACAAAAAAGTTCGCGCCAGCCTTATGGAGACTTTTGGCAATAATTTCCACGAAATCGTCATTGGGGGGGCGCCCCTGAATCATGAAGTTGAGACCTTCTTCCGGAAAATCAAATTTCCGTTTACCATCGGATATGGGATGACCGAATGCGGACCGCTGATATCTTACGAACCGTGGGACCGCTTCAGGCCCTCTTCCGCAGGGAGGCTCGTTGACCGGATGGAGGTGCGCATTGATTCGAAAGATCCTTATAATGAGGTGGGTGAAATACTCGTGAAAGGGACTAATGTGATGCTTGGCTACTATAAAAATGAAAAAGCTACGGCAGAGGCCATCGACAGCGAAGGGTGGCTTCACACCGGTGATCTTGGAATAACCGATCCCAAAGATTTTATCTATATCCGCGGACGTTGCAAGAATATGTTGCTCGGACCGTCCGGCCAAAATATCTATCCCGAAGAGATGGAGGCCAAACTCAGTAATTATCCCTATGTACTTGAGTGTGTGATTACCGAAAGAGGTGGGAAGATGATCGCCATGGTATA